>OCTW011439529.1_pt1 | contig 12198 bp, 11 predicted proteins | sample 1539671 | NCBI WGS metagenome assembly OCTW01 (sample SAMN02144230, study PRJEB22623) | gut metagenome | biome: sheep rumen | host: Ovis aries | place: New Zealand | reverse complement strand
AAATTAAGGCAAAAACCACATTCAATTACCTATTTCTTGTTTCGATTAAAAGAAAAACGGATGGAATTCAATGCCGGAGGTTTAAGTTTAGATGTTCTTATATAAGATATCCACGGCCACCCTCACCTTCATAGCGTTTTTCTTCCGCACAAGACAACATACATTTCCTTTCATAGTCGTGACAGTTAAATAATAATAAGAAAAACGCTACAAATGTAGCAAAAGGTGCAGGAATGCACGCTGCCACAACGCGAAAAGATGGAGTGGCCTTTACATTTTTATTCTACTGATGATGTAAAGGAAATGTTTTATATGGGTTTAGGTTAAAGAAACTCATTGCCACCAGCACCCATATGCAAATTATTGTTAATTATCGTTAATCATTGCTAAATCCGTCAAGTTTTTCTATATGACATTGGAGAATTCATTATTTTCTTATTATATTTGCAAAAAAAATGAATATTGGGTATGCAGAAATTATTTTTCTATACTAAATCAAACTACCCTAAGTTGAAAAAGATGATAGGTATGACAAATTTTCTCGGACGTTTCACGTTCGATTTTGTTCGTCGTCTTCAATTTTATGGGGATTCTGATCTTAAACTTTCTGCACCTGACAATATACTATTATATGGAGCTCCAGGTTGTGGGAAAACTCTTTTGGCGGAGACTCTCTGCCAGCATTCTGGACTACCCTATGCACATGTGAATTATTCAATTTTGGCTCCAGCCAATCGGACTGAAACTATAAAGCATCTACAAGATATTGAGGTCCAATCCTTGGAAAATGCACCAGCTTTATTAATCATCCACGATATCGATTGTGTTCTGCCCAATCGAGAAACGATCAAAGATGTTTCTTATTTCGTAGAAGTAGGACTCATACTTTCTTGGGTTAAAAGCCTTAGGGAAAAGAATGTTTGGACTATAGCTCTTAGTAATCGGCCCCAAGACATCGATGTTTTAGCGGGTACTGCACAATATTTTGGGAATTGCTATTATGTCCCATATCCTGAGAGTGCTCTTCGGGGGGCTCTTATTATAGATTTTTTAGCGCAGAGAAATGTTGCTTATGAGGGCGATGTCAGAGAACTTGAAAAAGAGAGTAACAATATGACTTGTTCAGACTTGCTTAAAGCACTCGACGATGCATTCCTTCAGAGTTTGTGTGATCAAGCCCCTCTTACACAACAAATGATCAAAAAGCATATTAATAAGCAGAAAAGGCCTCTGAGTGCTAAACTTGAAAAAAAATACAAGTACATTCATGAACTGCTTGAGTCTGATTTACAGGAAAAAGACAAAATAGGTTTTTGAAATTATATTTATATTCACCTTTAATTTATTATTATTATGATTGATTTAAAAACACTGAAAGAAGTGAAATCTCAGTTGGAGACCAAGTTGGATGCCAAAGGTGGGATGCAAAGTCTACAAAAAGAAGATCTCAGTATTTATGACTGTAGTTGTTCTGGTAGTTGCGATGGTAGTTGCGATGACAGTTGCAAGGGGTATTGCAGTGGTTGTGGTAAGTCTTAACGTATTTGGGCAGAGGCGTTTAGGGCGACCTCTGCCCTTGATCTTACTTAAAAATGGGAAATAAAATAAGAAACTTATTTCTGACAACAAATACTAACTGTAATCTAAGATGTATTTATTGTTATGAAAAAAAGGATAAAACCGTTTTTTTCAATGTAAAAGAGGCTGAAGAAAAATTGGCGAAGGCACTTTCAGTCAAGACAGAAGGCTCTACCATCATAGATCTACATGGTGGCGAACCTTTCTTGGTTTTTGATCGGATAAAGGAGTTGTGTGAGTGGTGCTGGGCTCAGAATTTCGCGGAGCACTATGTTTTCTTTGCTACTACTAATGGCACAAAAGTGCATGGTGAAATCAAAGATTGGCTCTTAGAGCATAAAGACCGGTTCATAGCTGGATTGAGTCTAGACGGTACCCGTGAAATGCAAAATATGAACCGTTCTAATTCCTTTGACCAGATTGATATAGATTTTTTTGCTCAGACTTGGCCTGGGCAAAGCGTTAAGATGACAGTCAGTCCCATTTCCATCAATACGCTTGCTGATGGAGTGATTTTCCTTCATTCAAAGGGAATACATAACATTCAAGTAAACCTTGCCTATATGGTTAATTGGCGGGATCCCAAGTTTGCTAAGATCTATCAGCGAGAACTTAGAAAATTAGGGCAGTTCTATTTAAAACATCCTGATTTGCCTCTGGATGCCATTTACAGACTTCCACTTAAACTTCTTATTCTTCCAGAAGCTCGTCAGCGTAAATTCTGTGGGTGTGGTACGGAGATGGTTGCAGTCGATATTGATGGACGTGAATACCCTTGCCACCTTTTCTTTGAATCTGTTGGTGGAAAAGAAAAAAGTGAAGGTTGGCATGATATAGATTTTTCAGATCCTAAACAATACATTTCAGAGGAATGCTCTAAGTGTCTGCTTTATCCGACTTGTCCAACTTGCTATGGCGCAAATTATCTGGAAAGAGGTGACATAGGGGCACGCGACATGTCGTTATGTACACTAGAGAAAATAAGAACTCTCGAGGTGGCTAGATTTCAGTATGAACGTATTGTAAATTCAAAGGACGATCCAGACAGCCTCTCAAAGGAGGAACTGGCAGAACGCATTAACACTCTTGAGGCTATACAAAAAGTAGAGCCTCTTCTTAAGCAAATAGCTCAAGAAGTGGAAGCCTCTTAATAAACATTCAGATAATGAAACCGGTTCCTTTTATATATGTACGTAATTCCCAAGCGTCAGACTTGAGTTTTTACAGCTCAATGTTGAGGAATGATATATGGATTCACGAGAGTGGGTTCTCATCTGATGATTTTGTCACGGATCAACAGGTACTCGAGTTTATGACTCCCCATCATCCTCTCGATTTAAAAGGAATTGCTACTCGTTGTGATGGGTATCAGATAGGTTTTGTCCATTTCAAACTAAGCCGAGCCGGCCAAGTTGAGATTTGTGGAGGTGTTAAACCTGAAATTCTCAATCGTGGATTAGGATTTCTCGGTTTCGTTTTCTCCATAGACTTTTATTTTAAAACATATCCTTGTGATGAAATTTTTAGCACCGTATATCAGCATAACGAACGTTCTCGCAAGATGGACCTTAAAGTTGGTTTTGCTCATACGGGCATTGTCACGTATGATGTGCGTGACTTTGACGTTTTTATTCTCTCGCGTCAGTCTTTTTACTCGAACAGCTTCGTAAATCTTATTTTAGCCCATGATTATGGTGTTTTATGTTAGACATATGAATTTTTTCTCCGATTTAGGCTTTTATATTTCTATTATCAAAGATAAAGCAACTCGAGACTTTATATTTGATGGGGTTTGGAAGATGTTGCTTTTTTTTTCACCTTGGAGAAATCCCTATCGATATGTTTGCATAGCTAAGAAAAATGAAGGAGAACAGAAGGTCGCTATGTGCCATTTTTCACATTCGGAAGGCAATAAGTTCGAGATTGCTGGTGGAATTCCATCCAAATTACAGAACAGTGGAATTGGAATCTACTCTTGTATCGCTGTTGTCAATCAGTTTTTCCAAGAAAGACCTGATGCTATTATTATCAGTTGTGCCAATGCTAACAACGTTCGCTCTTTTCGTATGGTTACATCTATCGGATTTAAGTTGATAAAACAGGATGATCGGCATTTTGAAACTTTTCTGATCCGAGAGATGTTTGACAACGATTTTACCAATTCTGTAAAGCTACGAATAGGACTGTGAACTAATTTTTATTAATACTTTTTATTCACTTAATTTTAATTATTTATGAACGAAATTGAAAGACTTAAGATGCTGCTTATCGCATTGAAAGAAATTGATGCTAAGCTCGTAGCAGAAGTTGAAAAGGAACTTTTTGCTGATGGAAAGATTACCCGTGAAGAGGTACAATTCATGTATGATATGAATCGTGAGGTGGCATTTAAGACCGTCGATTCTTCATGGAAGGATCTCTATGCTAAAGTGATGACCTCTTACGTCCTTGACGATGAGAAATCTTCAGGTGTTATTGACGATGAAGAAGCCAAACTCGTGGAGGATATTGTGAAAAAGGACAAGGCTGTCTATGAAGTTGAGCACAATATGCTTACCTACCTTAAGGCTCATGTTAAGGAATTCCCCTCAGTACTAGAGGCTCTTATCTAAATTCAGAACTGTAACTGGGTCTATTTAAGACAGAATTGCATAATCTCAGGCGAGGTGTTATTCTTCGTCTGAGATTTTTCATTTTAAATAATGATCTATGGAAAAGCCGCGTGAGTTTGACCCCCGAGGGCAAGTGACGATGCCCCCTGGCGAGCAAAAAAACATTGACCCCTTACGGCAAAAAAAATGACCCCTGAAAACAATTGCTGTTTCAGGGGCTTTTTGTAGTTTTGTGTTACGTCCTGACCGGCGGATTAACCCAAAACTTACAAATCACATGACAAAATTAAAGAATTTATTCCGATGTTATGTTATGGGAATGGGAATAAAAAGCATTTCCTGTGCTTTTCATATCTCCCGTAACACGGTGCGCAAGTATGTCCGCAAGTTTCAAGAGAGTGGCCTTACCCTGGAATAGGTCCTGGCTATGTCTGAGGACAAGCTTCAGGACTTGTTCTTTGACAATCGTAACCGCAGTCGCAAGCCCACTCAGCGGATGGAAGAGCTGGAAGCCCTTGTTCCAGACTATGTGAAGCGTCTCAGTCAGAAAGGCGTGACCGTCAAGTCCCTTCATGATGAGTACCTAAAGGAACACCCTGACGGCTACTTGTATTCCAACTTCAAGCGTGCAGTCAGACGCTACAGATATCAGGCCAGGGCTGTAGGTCAGGATGGCTATTTCAATGTGCGCGGACTTTCACAACGGACAGGTCTCTTTGCTTATTGCCAGAGAATTATTATTACTCCTCTACTGCTGCCTGCGCGGCGGCTAACAGATGCTGATTATCAACGAGTTACAGAGTTTTGTAAACTACTGGCGACTCTTTTACGACACATTCTGCGCGTTTTTACACGCTCGCAACGTTTTGGGGGAGCAGAATTTTCATTTATATGTTATTATTTCTATTTATGGCTTGATCAACTTGAGATAAATCTTCAGTTTTTCTTCGTAAACCTTATTATCATGCTCTGCCTCAAGCATAATCTTATAAACGGAAAGGATAAGATTCCGCCTGCTCTTGAAGAAATCCAACAGCAGGGACGTGTCTTCGTATTTATAAATCAAATCGAAATTCGTGAAGATGGTTACGTGATTGAGCTTAAGAATCTTGTCTCCCTTTATATCTTTCCTGAAGAAGAAGTCGGTGGTTCCCACCTGTTTGTAATGGACGACATCTTCCACTAAATCGTCAATCTCTTTTGGCAAACCGTTTTCTGTTACAGGGATATTAATAGCTACCTGAGTATTACATTGCATCAGGTTCATATACGTCTCGTTGTCAATGGGTAATACAGATAGCTTCTTCCCTAAAATGGCATTGATTTCAGGAAGGCGACTCTCAGCCACGTCTTTCCTTACGAATATCCCTTGCATATCCGTCTCTCTATTTCCTTTCTGCTTCTTGTCGGAAACGAGTGGAATACCGCCGCCCTTGGCTGAATATATGCCACTGAATAATTGAATGAGCTGTTCGTTCGTAGTGTTGTGTTTCTCCTTATAGTCCTTGATAGCAGCAGCCACAGCAGTGCTAACAGACGGATATGCTCTGCCTGAGTACACAAACAGACCATCATAGGGCAAATACTTACACAGTTTATTGTCAGGAGAACGCCAAGCTCTGGGAGAGTAGATCAAGAAAGGCTCGGAACCATTTTGTGGCCCTACAATGCTGCACTCATTAACACACTTCAGAACGTCCAAAGGTTTTTCTCTGACAGTTATCACATGTTGAAGCGCTGATTGAAGAGCCTCTTCAGCGTTGAGTAAATGCTCAAACCTGGCAACGGAATATAGGGGTTCACTCAGTTTTGCTTCAATAGCCTTGGCTACGAGCCATCGGTTGACGCCATCTTCCATGAAGGCTTTTACCAGTTGTCTCTCTCTTGAGCTGATGGCCATAATGGAAAAGTCATTATTAGAGGACCCACAGTCGGCATCAGGCTTCGCGGGCAGTTCCAGACAGCCGACATATTCCTTCAGAATGGCTTTTTTATCTGCATCCAACTTGTCATCTATCAAAAGCGGTTCGATGACATAGTCAAGGATATCTTGATAGCATATATGTATATAATGTGGAGACTCAGGCCTTAGTTTCTTGTCCATACCAGAATACTGATCCATATCCCGAACAGGCTGAGGCGTCAAATACACAAACAATTGGAACGGACGCTTATGTCCGCAATTGTCGCAAGCCTCAAAATATCGAACCGTCTGAGCATCAAATTCAGAACTATTGACTTTGTTCTCGATGAAGACTTCCAGCTCATGACGTCCTGCCACTGGAGTCAGGAGATTGAATTTCAGGTATATGTCAATGCGGTCGTCCTTCTCCGAAACCTTTTGTGTATTAACTGATGAATACAACTTCTGATAATCCGTAACAGTAAGCTCACATTCTGAAACCATCTTTTCAAACATAACAGAGCGGGTAAGCACTGCTTTTCTGAGATGCTCACTTATTTCATCTATTTTGCCTTCTTTTCCGGCTCTGTACAGGAGAATGTCGAGGAAATGCATAAATGTTGACTCGCGAGAATTTCCTTCAAGGAAGTCGCCCGACAATAATTCTGCAACGAAGCGGCTATGCACACTTTCGTTTCTCGTTTTTGCAATAATGCCAAATATGTTGTTTTTACCTATGTAGTCCAGCAATTCGGCATTCTTGGAAATGTTTCTGTTGAACAATGTCAAGAGTTGCTCTGCAGACAATGCCCTCTCCTTACCTTGTATCGGGCAATCATAATGAAAATACGTATTCATACAGTTTAATTGTTTATAGGTTTTGTTACTTAGGTAATATAGTCACTTCTCTCGAAAAATTTAAAGAAACTGGCATTATTTCTGATTCATCTCTTCCATCTTTGCCTCATACACATCTGCACCGTCATCAAGCCATTCAATGTCGCGCTGGAAATTGAAGAGCTCTAGAAAGGTTATCTTGTCTTCTCCATAATAGTCTCTTTTCTGGAAAAATTCAAAGGTTATCAATATGATTGTTTCTCCATATTTTACCTAATTTTTCAAAGTATTCAAATCTGGCATGCTATCTAAAATTATTTTTACATCCCTAACCATCCATTCTAGTAATTGGCTGATAGGAATATTGTCTATTTTCTTGTATCTATAAATATAGTCCTCGCCATAGCAATCAAAAGGGCCTGATTTTTGCACGACGGGATCTTGGGACTTATTTCTGCGATGGTTCTTTTGCTTATCTGGATCTGGCTGAGTAGTGAGGTTAGCGCCAATACTAAACTCACCTTCAAAGTTTAAGAATTTTATGGGGCGTTGATCTTCTAGATGATTATTAAGGCGATCGTATAATTCGTTCAATCTCTCTGGTCCTTGATTTTCTTTATCAACACATTCTTGATTGATGCCATGACGATATTGATTGCCTTGAATAACAATCTCAAACATATTTGTTTTTCCATCCTTTTCCTTATCGCGATCACAACATATCCAAGCTGCAATTTGGCCATTACCTTGATTTATAGTCACATTGATATTAACAACGCCAAATTCTCGCTCTTCATACTTATATATAATCTTCGTAGCGATGCCTTCTTCCTCTAATCGTTTTTTCAGGAAGACAGCAAACCATGAGCAACGTAATTTAATGTACAGGTCATGTAAGCGAATACCATCAAGGAGATCTTTATCCTCTTTCACAAACAAAAACTGTTGGTCGTTTGGAATGAGAATCTCTTTTAAATTATCTAATTGCTCTATAAAATCACAATAATCTCGTATATATGTTTGATCTTTTTCCGAAATTTGAGCATTTCCAAGGTATTGAGATCTTATACTATCTTTTAAAGTTTTATAATTAGTTATCTTCCATTTTTTTACTCGGTCATTATCCTTGTCGGGGAACTCATCCGAAAGGGTAAGTAATATGAATTTACAATTATTTGAGCCTTTTTCTTGGACTTTTGAAAAATATTCCTCTAACTGCTTCTTATAGGGGATGCTTTTGACTTTATTTTCAATTACAAGATCATAAACTTCTTTTTTGTCTTCCTTGTGAAAAATACAGATATCAATTTTCTCTTTTTCACGGCCCATAAAATATTCTTTTCCAGACTCAAGAACAATAGCTTTTTCTTTAGGAAGTAAAGAATTAATCATATTAATGAATCTCGAATTGTCAAGTTCCCATAAATATTCCAAAAAATTGCTATGGAATAGTTCTTTGGAACCCAATGACATTTTAAAAATCGGATTCATTTTTAGTTCTCCTAGGATATCATTTAATTCTCGTGTTACATAATAATGGGGGCCTTCAAGCTCTTTTGTTACCTTATAAAACTCATTTGGTTGTAAAGACAATGTAATCACCTCACCAACTTCTGGCCATATAGGATTACCATCTTCATCTTCCCTCCACAAGAATAAATCTTCGAATTCAATACCATCCTCTGTAAAAGAAGGATTATATTCTTCGTAAAAATACGTAAAAACTTTTTCTTTTTCCATAACTATTTTCACGATTCACCTATACATCGACGAGGTTTTATTATGTTGTTGGTTTTATTTTGGTTCGATAATAGGGTATTTTAGTATAAAGTTTCTACAAAGATAGTATTTTTGTCATTTATATCAAAAAATAATTATCATAAAATGACAAAATATGTGTGGTATGACTTAAAGAGATGCCATTTCCCTCAACTTCTCCCAAACCTTCACCATGGCTAGGGTGTCGAGTTTGCAATATTCAAGGAGCGACTGACGGGCAGCCTCGGCTTCGGCGGGCGACATCTTGGCAATAAGGGGATAGATGGTCATGGCTTCGCCGCCGTTGTGGACGGAACCATCGAGGTTGGCGTAGTTCAATGTAGGGTCATCGGGGTAGAGTGAGGGCAGGACGTGTTTGATGCTGAACGAACCGTTCATCTCGGGCAGATAGACCATCTTCTTTCGGAAGGGTTCGATGAGGTCGATGATGTGGTCGGCAATGTCGTTCAGGTGGTCGGCCAGGTCGGGATAGGCTTTAGCCAACTCGCGCAGACGACCACACTCAAAACCCTTGTTGTAGGCAGTGGAGCAGACGCCCTTCGGTATGTCTCGGCAAAGCTTTTCGGCCAACTTGCGACGCGGGTCACTGACGGAGTCGCCCAGATAATCTGTGTGATGAAGTTCGCCTCCTTCTTCTTCTATCCAATGGAGCGAGTACTGGAAGGTTATCTGCTGATAGGGGCTTGTGCCTTCGTACTCTGGAATTGCCGTCTGCATGGTCTCGAAGTCGAGGAAATAGAGAGGGTAGGTGAGGGTCTTGAGGAACTCGCCAATCTCTTTCGGCGTCACCTGTTGTGTGTTGTTCAGGAAGGTGCTCACCTGCATCTGCTGTATTTCATTTAGCTTTTCGTTTACCAAGTCTTCGAAATTGATTTTGCCTTGATTGTACAGCTCACACTTCTTCTTGAAGTTCATGCGGTATAGATTGAAGACATTGGGCTCACCCATGCCTTTTGTGCAATACTGGAAGAAACCGCAATTGTATGGCTCATGGCAGTGAATGGCTATGGGTTCATCCGGTTCGTTGCCGGCCAATGTTTTCAGGGCAAGACTGACATTTGCATTTACCTTAGCATATTCATTCTCCACCAACTCGTCCATGTACTTGATGTGGAAAAGCCCCTTGGGGTCGAGTTCCTTGCCACGAACATAGAATTTGTTGAGGCGCACCAGATAGCAGCTTTTCACCTTCACGCCACATTGCGTGAGCACCCATTTCTGATAGGCGATGTCGCGAGTATAGACCAGCAGGTGTTTCGGCGTGTCTTCTTTGTCTCCCTTGTAGGTGCTGCTCTTCACTTCGTAGATGTCCCATCCGTCGCCGTTCTTGCGAAGGATATCGACTGCGCAGTAATGTCCGTCGAGGGCGAACGAAGCCTCGCAGATGTTCTCAACGCCTTCCTGCATCCACTGCTGCGTCTGCTCAACCATCGCAGCGAGGTCAAGACTGCCGTCTGGTTTTTCCGCATGAGCCTCTTTGTATTCGCCAAAGAGCTTCATAGCCTCATCGCCCACCATATTTCCTTGTTCGAAACGTGCTTGTAGAGCTTCGTCAACAATTGCCTCCTCGGGCTTGTACACCTTCAGCCACAAGTTCTTGGGGCACTGGCAGAGAGCGGTGTAACGTGATTTAGATAGTCCTTCCATGGATATGTTTTTTTACAATTTTGTTTTTAATTGCCCCAAAGATATGAAAAAGAAATTAATCTGCCAAATATAAATCTGCAAAAGTGAGCTACACGCCCTAAAATAGTTTTTGACCAGTTTGCATATATGTATACACACAGAACACAGTATCAGAAAAAACCAGAGTAATCTCCTAACTATCTGTGTCCTGTTGTCCAAGTGTGACGAAAAGTTAGACAGCAATAAATTTTTATAAGAAACTACTCTTATATACTCTTATAATATAAAACAGTTGCTCTTAAAAAAGTTATCCCGTTTGCTATTATTTGCGATTGGCACACGGAATAACGGCTATTTTTTATAGGCTTATTATAGAAAAAAACGAGAGGTTAAAGTGTAGACGTGGCACTTTAACCTCTCGTAATTAATTATTTGATTTTCAATAAATATTCTATTACTCCTTTACAGCTGCCTGCGCGGCGGCTAACAGATGCTGATTATCAACGAGTTACAGAGTTTTGTAAACTACTGGCGACTCTTTGACGACACATTCTGCACGTTTTTACACGTTCATGAATTTTGATGTATCGTATGAACCTTTTTGGGGTTTTATTGTTCCATCTCTTGTAACGAACCGATTCCTTATAGGTTTCCAGTCGATATTGGGGCTACTATCGTAATAACACAGTCTGTCATGTTCCATATCTGTTCCGGTCTTACCCAATGAACGATAAGTTTGTGCAGGCTCTATTTCTTGCTTACCTGATACCTCTATCAACTTAGGCATTTCCCCATTCTTGCATGCATTCAAAATTTCATCCTTACAGTTCAGAGGACCTGCTATTATCTTGTCTCCATCTTTTATCGACCGAATAAGAATGCCACCAAATCTTCCAGATTCCTCATTATATTGGCTGTCAAAGCAAATATCTATTCCGCTAAGATGATAGAACAGCTCACCTCCTTTATAATCATTACGAGGATAAGTGACTTCTTGCCATTTATGATGACTTGGATCCTTCAAATATTGTTTGCTATCATAATAGTAGAATTCGATTTCAGCAAACCGGAAAACTTTGTTATTACATTCAATACCATAGTTGTTAAATAGTTTACGTGCAATTTTTCTACATTCTTCTATGAATCTCTCGTAATCTGATAATCCATCAAATGGATTCTTAAATAGTTCGAAACCTTCTTCCATGATTCATTTCTTTTGATTTATTTTGCAAATATACAAAGAATCGGGCATTGACCCTATTTTTGATAGTAAAATTTATTTTGAACAAGTGAGTTTAAGCTTGTCTATAATCTCTTTTTTTATATCACCTTTCTTTAAGTATTCATAATCTACAATGGGAATGCGTGCGCCTTTTGCTAATACTTTCAGATAATCCTGATAGATTGTCCATGTTAGGCAATTCAATGCGCCACCATTCTCTTCAATGAAATCACGCATTTGCACTTGATAGATATCGCCTTCATACTCGGGGTATAGTTCCTTGTATTGGGCCAATGTTTCCGCGTCTGTGACTTCATCTCCAAGTCCTGGAATGATAATGAAGTCGCATGTTTGTAAACTGTTGATATATGCCCAGCTCAATTCATCGTACTTACTTAGTTTGAGTTCTATAACTTCAAAATGCTTTGCGAGGGATGAATGCATCTTTTGGGCTATCTTGTCATCGTATAGCTCCAGATTTACCAATACTTGAGGTTTGCCGGATTTATTGATTCCAACATACCTTACGATTCCATCGGTATGCCCAAAGGTATCTTCTTTATCCCATGGAAGCCAAACGATTGTCAAGTCTGGTGACTGGAAAGCACATTTAAGAAGACACTCTATTTGCTCTTTGCTGA
>OCTW011601606.1_pt1 | contig 12200 bp, 12 predicted proteins | sample 1539671 | NCBI WGS metagenome assembly OCTW01 (sample SAMN02144230, study PRJEB22623) | gut metagenome | biome: sheep rumen | host: Ovis aries | place: New Zealand | reverse complement strand
ATACAGTACGACAATCCGCAAATCATTATGTACCGTGACTATCAATGCTTTGATTATCCTAAGGAAGAAATCAACATTGACGGCAAAACCATCTATAAATCCACCATCCGTCTGAAGGAGGATGATGTCTTTATCGCGATGAGCGACGGCTGTCCTCACGCCGGTATCGGCACCGCCTATAATTTCGGATGGAAGCAGAAGGAAATTGCCGACTACATGGGAAGCCTGATTCCCGTGCAGTACACCGCTAAAACGCTTGCCACGATGCTGGTGGACAAATGCAATGAGCTTTACGGCAACAAGCCTGGAGACGATGCCAGTGCATGTGTGGTGAAAATCCGTGAGCGCGTGCCGATGAACATTCTGTTCGGACCGCCCGCAGACAGGGATGACTGTGATAAAATGATGAGCCTGTTCTTCTCCAAGAAAGGCAAGCACATCGTCTGTGGCGGAACAACGGCGTCCATTGCAGCAAAATGGCTCGGCAAGCCGTTGAAAACAGATATTCACTATGTCAAAAGCGATGTGCCGCCGATTGCTGAAATCGAAGGCGTTGATCTCGTTACCGAGGGTGTTGTTACGATGAACCGAGTGATTGAATATGCCAAGGATTATCTTGCCGACAACACCGAAAATGAAAAATGGAATTTCGGTCACGACGGTGCGTCCCTGATTTGCAGACTGCTGTTTGAAGAGGGTACTGATGTCAATTTCTATGTCGGAAGAGCGATAAATCCCGCGCATCAGAATCCCGATTTACCCATCAATTTCAGTATAAAAATGAATCTGGTGGAGGAACTGACTAAAGCGCTCCAACAGATGGGAAAGCGTGTTAAGGTCAGTTATTTTTAAAGACTGATACGGCTTGTGCAATGATGTCTCCTGAACAAAAAGCATAAGCATATCATATAAGAAGCCTCTGTTTTGCAGAAGCGGGCAGTGGCGAAATTTAAAATTATATTTGGTTGATAACCATTACATAGGAAGGAGCATGAAATGGAAAAAGAATTTGATTTAAAGGTAGTGGATGAAATCCTTTCCCAATACCCTGCAAACGAAAATTCAACGATTGCGGTACTGCAGGATATTCAGGAACATTATCACTATCTGCCGGAGGAGATTTTTCCCTATGTTTCAAGAAAACTGGCGGTAGGCGAAGCAAGGCTTTACGGCGTTGCCACCTTCTACGAAAACTTTTCGCTGGATCCGAAGGGAAAATATGTCATCCGTTGCTGCGACGGCACGGCTTGTCATGTAAGAGGTTCTATCCCGATTTTAAACAAGCTGCGTGAGGAACTCGGTCTGACAGCAGGAAAAACGACCACCGATGACCTCAATTTCACTGTGGAAACCGTATCCTGTCTCGGCGCATGCGGACTGGCACCGGTCATCACCGTCAACGGCGAGGTACATCCTGCGATGACACCGGATAAGGCATCCGCTTTATTGAAAGAACTGAAAGAAGCAATTGCAAAGGAGGAAGCGGAAAATGCATAAATTAACATCAAGAGCAGACCTTGACGCGTTTCGTTCCCTTTGCAGCGAAGCGCTTGCCTGTGAAACAAAGAAGATTCTTGTGTGCGGCGGTACCGGCTGTGTAGCCGGCGGCTCGCTGGACATATATGACAAACTCCTCCAGCTGATTCAGGAAAAGGATCTGCCGGTTGAGGTGGACCTTGCCGATGAACCTCACGGCGATGTGATCGGCATGAAAAAAAGCGGCTGCCACGGTTTCTGTGAGATGGGACCGCTGGTGCGCATTGAGCCGCAGGGATGGCTTTATACGAAGGTTTCCCTTGACGACTGCGAGGAAATCGTTGAAAAAACAATTATCGGCGGAGAGAATATCGAACGGCTCGCCTATAGGATTAACGGCGAGGTATATCGCAAACAGGAGGATATCCCGTTTTATAAAAAGCAGACAAGACTTGTTCTGGAATCCTGCGGTCATATCAACGCTACCTCCATTAAAGGCTATATTGCCACGGGCGGCTACAAGGCGTTGGAAAAGGCGCTGTTTGAAATGACGCCGGAAGAGATTGTGAGCGAAGTATCCGAATCCAATCTGCGCGGCAGAGGCGGCGGAGGTTTCCCTGCCGGAAGAAAATGGGCTTCCTGCGCAGCGCAAAAGGAATTCCCGAAATATACGGTATGTAACGGCGACGAAGGCGACCCCGGTGCGTTTATGGACCGCTCCATTATGGAAGGTGACCCGCACAGACTGCTGGAAGGTATGATTATCGCCGGTCTTGCCATCGGTTCTACCGAAGGCTACATTTATGTGCGTGCCGAGTATCCGCTTGCCGTTGACAGATTAAAGACGGCGATTGCCCAGGCAGAGGAATTGGGCGTTCTCGGTGATGACATCTGCGGCTCCGGTAAGTCTTTCCATATTCATATCAACCGTGGCGCAGGAGCGTTTGTCTGTGGCGAAGGCTCTGCACTGACCGCTTCTATCGAGGGCAAGCGCGGTATGCCGAGAGTGAAGCCGCCCCGTACCGTGGAGCATGGCTTATTCAACAAGCCGACCAATCTTAACAATGTTGAAACCTACGCCAATGTGCCGATGATTATCAACAAGGGCGCGGCGTGGTATAAATCCATCGGTCCGGAAAACAGCCCTGGAACAAAGGCATTTGCGTTGACGGGTAAAATTAAGAACACTGGTCTGATTGAAGTGCCGATGGGAACAACGCTGCGTGAGGTCATCTTTGACGTCGGTGGCGGTATGCGCGACGGCGCCAAATTCAAAGCCGTTCAGATCGGCGGTCCCTCAGGCGGCTGTCTGACGGAAAAGGAACTGGACATCCCGCTCGATTTTGATTCGCTCAAAAAGGTCGGCGCGATGATTGGTTCCGGTGGCCTTGTTGTGATGGATGACAAAACCTGTATGGTGGAAATTGCCCGTTTCTTTATGGATTTCACGCAGAATGAATCCTGCGGTAAATGTGTACCGTGCCGTGAGGGCACCAAGCGTATGCTCGAAATTCTGGAAAGAATTGTGGAGGGCAACGGTAAAGACGGCGATATTGAAACGCTGGAAGAGCTGGCGGACACCATCTCCAACACTGCTTTATGCGGCCTTGGTAAAACAGCTCCTTCTCCCGTAATTTCCACTATTCAGAACTTCCGTGAGGAATACGAAGCGCATATCTATGACAAACGCTGCCCGGCTGGTGAATGCAGCAAACTGAAGAAGTTTGTCATCATTGCCGACAAGTGCAGAGGTTGCTCCAAGTGTGCCCGTAACTGTCCCGTGAATGCGATTGACGGAAAAATCAAAGAGCCGTTTGTCATTAACCAGGAAAAATGTATCAAGTGCGGTGCTTGCATTGGTAACTGCAACTTCGGTGCAGTCATAGAGGAGGCGTGAGAATGGAACTTGAAAAAATGATGCTGGTGGACGGTGTACCCGTCGCCATTGAAGGGGAGAGAAACCTTCTTGAAGTAATCAGCAAAACCGGTGTAAAGCTGCCGGTATTCTGCTACCACTCCGACCTGTCCATTTACGGCGCCTGCCGTATGTGTATGGTGGAGGATGAAAGAGGCAGACTGATGGCTGCCTGCTCCACGGTTCCGAGAGCCGGTATGAATATCAAAACAAATACGGGCAGACTGCGCAAGTACAGAAAGAATATTCTGGAACTTCTGCTTGCCAGCCACTGCAGCGATTGTACCACCTGTGAAAAAAGCGGCAAATGCTCTCTGCAGGAAATGGCAGTGCAGTTCGGTATCAAAAATGTCCGTTTTGAAAATGTGAAAGATAAAAGCGAAAGGGATGAATCCTCTCCGAGCATTATCCGTGATGCCAGCAAGTGTATTCTTTGCGGCGACTGTGTGCGTGAATGTAACGAAATTCAGCGCGTCGGTGCGATTGACTTTGCGTTCAGAGGTTTTGACGCTAAAATCAGCACAGCCTTTAACAAGCCGATTGCTGAAACCCTTTGTGTAAACTGCGGCCAGTGCGCTGCAGCGTGCCCGACAGGTGCTATCATCGTGCGTGATGACAGTGAAAAGGTGTGGAGCAAACTGGATGACCCGAGCGTATTTGTCACCTGCGAAATTGCTCCTGCTGTCAGAGTCGGTATCGGCAAGGAACTCGGTCTCGGCGACAGCGAAAACGCGATGGGTAAAATCATTGCCGCGCTTCACCGTATGGGCTTTGACGAGGTATTTGATACCGCCACCGGCGCGGATATGACGGTGATTGAGGAAGCAAACGAGTTTGTTCACCGTATTGAAAACGGCGAAACGATGCCGATGTTCACCTCCTGCTGCCCTGCCTGGGTACAGTATGTAGAAAAGAAATATCCCGAATTCCTGCCGAATGTTTCCACCTGCCGTTCGCCGATGAGTATGTTTGCCGCGGTCATTAAAGACTATTACAAGGATAACCTTCCCGAGGGCAAAACAAGTCACTACCATGTTGCCTTAATGCCCTGTACTGCAAAGAAGTTTGAAGCAAAGCGTGATGAATTCAAGGTCGAAAATGAACCGAATACCGATGATGTTATCACCACACAGGAACTGATTAAGATGATTAAAAAGTCCGGTATCATGTTCAATGAGCTGGAGCCGGAGGCAGTGGATTTGCCGTTCGGCACGATGTCCGGCGCCGGCGTTATCTTCGGTGTTACCGGCGGTGTCACGGAAGCGGTACTGCGTAAACTCGCGGCGGATAACTCCAAAACCACGCTGGCTCAGATTAAGTATACCGGCGTAAGAGGAATGGAGGATGTCAAGGAGGCAACCGTTCCTTACGGAGACAGAGAACTGAAAATCGCTGTGGTCAGCGGTCTTTCCAATGCCCGCAGAATCATTAAGGATATGCAGAAGGGTATTGTGAAATATGATCTTGTCGAGGTAATGGCGTGCAGAGGCGGCTGTATCAGCGGCGCAGGCCAGCCGTATATTTCGCAAATGCACAGAAGCAAGCGCAGCGACGGTCTGTACCGTTCCGACAGAGTCAGCACCATCAAGCGCTCCCAGGACAACCCGCTGATGACAGAACTGTATAACGGTCTTCTCAAAAACAGAGAGCATGAACTGTTACACGTTCATTATGTCAAGTAATCCAAAGCGATATCAATTTGCTTAAATGAAGGTCACTAATTCCTAAAAAATGCATAATACACTCGGCCTTCATATAAGACCCCTTGCTCAGCAATAAGCAAGGGGTTATTTTTGTCAGGTACGCTCTTCAGATGAAAGTTTAATAAGCTTTATTAAAAGATTTAAAGGTATGGATGTGAAAATTTCTTTGCATTTTATGCAAAAATCATTGGTTTACACTTGGCAAATATGCGAATTAGCCGACCAGAATTTTTCGAACGGGGTACTGGTTATTTCAACAATTTTCATCGGCAACAAGCGATTTTTCGCCTTACCATTTTTTATCCTTATTTGCTCAAAATTTCCTATTGACTTTATTTAGCAGGTTTTTAATTATGTCAAAACCACCATGCTGTCTCCGTACCTTTTTTAATACTGATGATTTTGGTATTTCCTCTCACAAGGCTGATTGTCGGAACAGTTGTTGGCACCGTGGCAACCATTGTACCGCTTGTGATAGCTGCATTTCCGTTCATTGCAAGGCTTGTTGAAAGCTCGCTTCGTAAGGTGAATCCGAATCTGATTGAAACTGCAAAATCAATGGGAGCGTCACCCTTTCAAATTATTATAAAGGTGATGATTCCCGAATCAATTCCCTCTCTGCTTTCCAATCTTACAATCGCAGTAACAACCGTTTTGGGCTACTCGGCAATGAGCGGCATTATCGGCGGCGGAGGTCTCGGCAAAATCGCAATTAACTACGGTTATTACAGATATAAATATTTGGTAATGGTGCTTGCCGTAAAACTGAACTTATATTTTTGAACTGGTTTTTGATTATTTTTTACTGTTCAAGAGCGAAGAAAAAAGCAAATTATTATAACAGATTTCATTTTGCATATCCTACATCATTTTGCATGATGCTATTTGCTAAAAACCATTTTCCACTGTTCAAGACGACAATATAATAAGTATAGAATAAGGCGAGGATTTCTCCTCGCCTCAACTTATGTATATGCTTCTATTATTAATCTTGCACCTAATTTGAAGCCGACCTTGAAGCAGTCAAGTTCAATAAGGTTTGCAAATTCTTCGCTCGAAGTAAGGAGCTCATCAAGTAACTCTTTTTGCTCATTTGTCAGCGTTGATTTCAAGCGTTCCTGATTCTGATTGACTAACCTTAGTGCTTCCTTATAATTTGCATTATTCTCAATGCGACTGTATTCTGTCGGTGTAATATTACCGTACCAAAGCTCTTCAAGAATATCCATAGCGTCACCTCACACAAATGATTTCGTTATAGACAATCTCTCTTACCTGATTGGTAATGTTATTAACAGCCTGCACCCAAGCCATCATATCATCAGCTTTGAGCTGTTCGGTAATGCCTTGCTGTTCCTTGAGTTGTACCACAAGGCGGTCATACATCTCGTTTGCTCTGACATCAATCTCGTGTAATTGCGTATTCAATTTGCATTGCACCCTCAATGAAGTACAGAAGGCAGGACGGTGTTCTTTGATGTAATCATAATACCTCATACCACAAATACCGATTTCATAATTCGTTTCGGTTGAAATAAGGTTTGGCAGATACACGCCGTTTACCAGCGTATAATCCAGCCCGTTTTTCTCATCAGTAATATACTTTTTCATTGCATTTTCCTCCAATATTAATGTTTTTAATTATTGTTGTAAAATGCAAAATGCCATAACGATTGTTTCTACTTACTTTCAAAACCTTCGTTATGGCACCTTCTCTAACGAAGTGAATTTTCTTTTTCGTTATTGTACCCCGCTTAAATTCTGCGGTTTTATATTATATTCTTTTATTTAACAAATTCCTCTGCCACTCTGACAATATTATCAGCGCAAAGACCGAACTGCTTTAAGAGGGCAGGCGCAGGACCGCTGTGGCCGAACTCGTCGTTAACGCCGATACGCTTAACGGGTGTCGGACAGCTTTCCGAAAGGCAGGAGCATACCGCCTCGCCAAGACCGCCTATTATCGAATGTTCCTCAACTGTGATAACCCTGCCCGTTTTCTTTGCGGAGCGGATTACAAGCTCGCTGTCAAGCGGCTTGATTGTCGCCATATTTATAACCTCGGCGTCAATGCCCTTTTCGGCAAGCGCCTTGCCTGCCTCAACAGCTTCGTTTACAAGAAGTCCGTTTGCAATAATTGTAATATCGCTGCCCTCGCGGATAACCTCTCCCTTGCCGATTTCAAACTTATAATCGTCATTATGGAACACAGGCACCGCAAGTCTGCCGAATCTGAGATATACAGGTCCTTCGTGCTTATAAGCTGCCTTGACCGCCTGCCTTGCCTCAACATCGTCGGCAGGGCAGATAACAACCATACCGGGTATTGAACGCATAAGCGCAAAATCCTCACAGCACTGATGGCTTGCGCCGTCCTCACCGACGGAGATACCTGCATGAGTCGCGCCGATTTTAACATTGAGATGAGGATAACCGATAGTGTTTCTCACCTGCTCGAAGGCTCTGCCTGCGGCAAACATAGCAAAGCTTGAAGCAAAGGGCACAAGACCCATTGTGCTGAGTCCTGCCGCAACGCACATCATATTTGCCTCAGCGATACCGCAGTTTAAATGCCTGTCGGGATACGCCTTCTTAAAAATACCTGTCTTTGTTGCTGCCGAGAGGTCAGCGTCAAGGACAACTAAATTCTCAGCACCCTCTGCCGCAAGCTCCTTAAGAGCGTTGCCGTAGCTTTCACGGGTTGCTATCTTCTTAATATCAGCCATCCTTACACCTCCTCAAGCTCTGCAAGCTGCGCTTTAAGCTCAGCCATTGCAATCTCATACTCCTCGTCGTTAGGAGCCTTTCCGTGCCAGTCAACGGCGTTTTCCATATAGGATACGCCCTTGCCCTTAACGGTCTTCATAATACAGCCAAACGGCTTACCGCTTGTGCTGTGGAACTTTTCAAAAGCCTTTTCAAGCTCATCAAGATTATTGCCGTCGATAACCATAACCTCAAAGCCGAAGGCACGGAGCTTTTCATCAATGGGCTCTGCACTCATAACCTCGTCGCAGGTGCCGTCAATCTGAAGTCCGTTCGAGTCGATAAACACACAGAGGTTGTCAAGCTTATACTGGTTTGCAAACATCATTGCCTCCCAGACCTGACCCTCCTCAATCTCGCCGTCGCCGAGAAGAGTATAGACATTGATATCCTTGCCGAGATACTTTGCGCCCTCAGCCATACCGACAGCCGCGCTGATACCCTGACCGAGCGAGCCCGTTGACATATCAACACCCGGAACAGTATTCATATTCGGATGACCCTGAAGGTAGGAATCAATATGCCTTAAAGTCTTTAAATCCTCAACGGGGAAAAAGCCCCTGTGCGCAAGCGCGCTGTAAAGACCGGGTGCGCAGTGCCCCTTGGAAAGCACGAAGCGGTCCCTGTTTTCATCCTTGGGATTTTCAGGATTAATCCTCATCTCCTTAAAATAGAGATATGAGAAAAGCTCAGCCGAGGAAAGACTTCCGCCCGGGTGTCCCGCCTTGGCGCTGTGGGTGCCTTCGATAATGCCCATTCTGATTTTCACGGCATACGAGGCAAGCCTTCTTTTTTCTTCGATAGTCATAAGCATCTCCTATATAAATGTATTTAATATATAAATTAGTCAATCTGCGTGTAGAAAGTGCTAAGCACTGCGTTATAAACCGACTCCTCGTCGGGATAGAACTCGCCGTACCTTGAGCCCTTCTCGTCAACTCTTTCGCTGAGCTTCATCTCGCCCTCGAGCTTATAGGTCGTAAAATCGCCGATACCCTTCGAGAGCGCAAGCGAGCCTAAATAAGTAGCATTGGCAAGAGAAACATTTGTTGAGCTGTACGCGGAGGCGGTGTTATAAAGCCTCCTGATTGTACCAAAATCGCTCATTACCGCAGGCGCAAGCTGTGCCGCAAACGCCTTAAGATACTGAATCTGCCTGTCGGTACGGTTAAGCGAAGCGTTAAGGTCGGTCATACTCCTCTGCCTTACATAAGCCTCGGTCATATCGCCCTCGAGATGAATACTGTCGCCAACCTCAATTCCGTACTGCGGAAGAGCGTAAAGCGCATTGTCAATATCAACTCCGCCGATAGAATCGTTAATCGGCTCGATACCGTCAAGGTCAAGCGCAAAATACTTTTCAACGGGAACATTTAAAAGCACACGGCTGATTGAGGTCATTGTATTTCTTGCCGAGGTTTCATAGCCGTCGCCGTAAGCATAGCTTAAACAAAGCTGCATTTCCTCGGTGCCGACGAGAATTCCGCTCGTGGTGTAACGGTCAACCTCAACCATCGTATCACGGGGGATTGCGATAACGCTTATCTCGCCCGTTTCGGTATTAACAGCGCCCACAATGCAGGCGTCGGACTGACCTGCGGTACCTATCTTTCCGTCAATAAGTCCAAGCTCCCTCTTGTCAACACCCATAAACGCAAACGCGATTACATCCTCATTATAGGCATAGGTGTGGCCGCCGTACTCGATGGTTTCGCTGAAGCCTTCATCCTTGGTAACATCGGAGAGGTCGCCCTTGCCCTTAAGTCGCATACCTGCGAAGGTTCCGACAATCGCAAGAATTACCGCAAGGATAATCGCTATAAAGGCAACCAGAATTTTCTTGCCTGTGCTGAGGCTTTTTTTATTCTTCTTGCCGCTCTTTGAGGAGTGGCTGTGATGCGAGCTATGGTGCGAACTGCCGCTGTGGTGCGAACTGCTGCTGTGGTGCGAACTGCTGTGATGTGAGCTGTGGTGATGATGCGAGCCGCTGCTGTGGTGTGAGCTGCTGTGATGCGAGGAGCTGCTGTGTTCCCTGTTTTCACTGATGGGAGTTTCGCTTATCTCCATTTTTGCACTTTCAGAATGTCTGTCCGCTACATCATCAAGGCTCATCGTAACCTGCCTGTCGTTGCCGTCAGGTGTTTTGATATTATCCTCAGGCTTTTCGTTAAGCTCCGGCTCGTCGCCGAAAAGCTCATTTTCAAAGCTGTCGAGATTCGGGTCAATCTGTCTTTTCATCTTTTGTCAATACTCCGCAAACTAAATATCTGTTATTCTTCTGATTTGTAACGCAGGTTGAAAGCACAACAATCTTACTGTGCCTGTCAATCGGAACATCAAGCTCCTCCCTGACATTCTTTACCGCAGAGCCGGGATTTAAAACCTCAGCCTGAAAATCGTCAACAAGAGTTAAATCCGTGAAATTCTTATTGTAATTCATAATATGCCTGTCGTCATACTTGAAGGCAGAAATCACCTGATAGGTAAGCCTTCTCTCAGGCGTATAGATATAGAAATACGGGTGGGAGTCGAAGAAGTCGCTGTCCTCAAAATAATGCAGGGTGGTAAACATCGTGTCGCCGTAATTATTATGCCCGTAAATCAGCGTTACCGGGTCGCTGAAATTCTTATGATTGCACGACTCGGTGAAAATTGCGCCCTGCGGCAGATAGCTCTTATCCTCAGCCGCCCTGTGAAGATAGAATTCATCGTCAACCCCGCTCTGAACAATCGGATAATTTACATTTGTATCGTCAATTACGATATAGGCGTAAATCTCGTCATTGCCCTCTATAAGCGAAGCAAAGTCAACAGGATTTTCAATAACCGTCTGAGCCGACGGCGCCTGCGTTGTTGTAACCGTCGTGGTTTCCGGCCCTGCCATATGGCTTAAATACGCCTGAATACCGAAGTACACCGCACAGAAAACGGCGACAAAGCAGACAATGAAAATCAGAACAAGCTTACCGTTTTTATTCTTTTCTTCAACAAATTCCTCCTCAGAATCCTGAGGGGTTAAATCCTTTTCCTCGTCCATATGAACACCTTACAATTAAAAAGCCTGTTCACCCAAGGCGATATTCACGCCTAATGGTAAACAGGCTTAAATGCTAAATTAATCAGTCCTCTTCCCTTTTCTTTGAAGCCTTAAGAACTGTGTAGCCTGCAGCCGCAGCTGCAACGCCTGATGCAACAACCGCTGTGATTGCACCTGTCTTGGGCGACTTGCCGGACTCATTTGGCTTAGCTGTTGTTGTTTGGTCAGTCGGGAACTTAACAATTGCGTTTACAACAACCTTCTCATCATTCCAAACATTAATAGCAGCAGGTGTGATGAAGTGGATTGTATATGTTCCGTCAGGATTCATAACAGCCGTATAGTCAACATTTTCTTCAAGACCTAATTCGTCAAGGTTATCTTCCCATCCGGTGAGCTCACCGTCGCCGGTGTATGTGAAGGTGATGGTTGTGTCATCATTCTCATCAGGTGCGTATGTGATGTCAGTTGTTGTAGTTGTACCGTTAACCTCAAGCTCAGGCTCAGCATCCCTGTCGATAACAGGTGCTGACGGGCTGACTACCGCATATACGGGAGCAGCGGCAACAGTAAGAACTGACGCTGTCATAAGCACTGCAAGCATAATTGAAAGTAACTTTTTCATAAATAACACCTCATAATTTGTATATAGTAATTTAAAATATACCTTGTTAGTTACGATTATAACATCTATTTGCCCTGTTGTAAAGTGTTTTTTTGAAATAAAAATTAACAAAATGTTCAAATTTTACCAAACCACAATACCTTGTGGCAGGCTATGCGTGCATACGCATTATTTGAGAAACTTGTCAATCGCTTCATTAAGCTCTTCGAGCATTTGCTCGTCGCCGTCCTCGACTGCATGGACGATACAATGCTCGAGGTGGTCCTTTAAAATCACCTTGCCCGTATTGTTGATTGCCGACTTTACCGCCGCAAGCTGAACGAGAACCTCACTGCAGTCCTCGCCGCTGTCAACCATCTGCTTAACCTTCTGGAGATGTCCTATTGCACGCGCAAGACGGTTGCTCACTTCCTTTGTGTGGGTGTGGTAATGGCCGTGGCTGTGCATATGCTCCGTGTTCTTTTCAGCGCTCATATCTTATCAAGCGCCTGCTGGATATCGGCGATAATATCGTCAGCGTCCTCAATGCCTACGCTGAAACGAACAAGGTCGGGGCTTACGCCACATTCCTCAAGCTGCTCGTCTGTTAGCTGACGGTGTGTTGTTGAAGCAGGGTGCAGACAGCAGGTGCGTGCGTCTGCAACATGGGTAACGATTGCGGCAAGCTTTAAGGAGTCC
>OCTW011418833.1_pt1 | contig 12200 bp, 9 predicted proteins | sample 1539671 | NCBI WGS metagenome assembly OCTW01 (sample SAMN02144230, study PRJEB22623) | gut metagenome | biome: sheep rumen | host: Ovis aries | place: New Zealand | reverse complement strand
CACTTTTTTTGCTTCAAAAATGTGCTTTGCTCTGTATATACTGTCATAGGTAGAAAATCCAGCATGATCCATAAAAATATTTTCAGACGGTATTCCTTTCTCAACAGCATATTTTTTCATTATATTTACTTCATCGTATTCTTCTCTTCCATGATCACCACTCATTATTATTTTACCAGACACATTATTTTGAAATAATTCTATTCCTTTTAATAATCTATCTTCAAGCATAGGACTAGGTTTATCACCCCAAATTCCAGCTCCTAGAATAATTATACAATCTACATCTGGTAATTCTGAATAGTCATTTTCTTTAATAATTTGTTTACTGGTGGACAATTTTACATATAAATTTATGCCCAAAATAACTATAGCTACTATAATAATAACTATTATTACACACTTTAATAATTTCTTCATTTAAACATCTCCATTATTAACTTTTTATTTTACTATTTTTATTTTTAATCTATGTCATTCCAACAATATTAATTCTTATTTATTTTTGCCTGTTCTTTCTTTATATTGTAAATCATCTATAAGACATCTTTCATTTCATGATTTAGTTATCATCATAATAATAATACTATTTATTTAAGTTATATTACACATCTATAACAGAAGATAATGGAATATAGTATTTTTTTTCATCTACTTTGAATAATTTATCACATAAGCATACAATTCCACCATTTCCAACTTTTACACCATTTTTCGTTAAAAATTCAAAATTTCTGAACATCTCTCTTTTAGGAGTACTTGTTTTCTTAATCTCAATTGGATAAATTGTCATATTCTTTTCAATTAATAAATCAATCTCATCTGTTTCTTTATTTCTAAAATGTGTAATATTTAAAGGAACTCCATTATTCTCATATTGTTTTATGATTTCAGAAATAACATATGTTTCAAAATAATTTCCTGATTCTTTACTGATTTGTAATTCTTTAGCACTCGTCCATCCTGCTAAATAACACGCTAATCCAGAATCCATAAATATTATTTTAGGCATATGTGTTAATCTTTGAATTTTTTTATTGTGATATGGTTCTAGTAAATATACTATTCCACTTGTTACCAAAACGGATACCCATGATTTAATTGTATGTGCTGACACTCCAACGTCAGATGCAATATCTTCATAAACGAGAGTTTTACCATTTCTAATAGCCATAACTCTCATAAATTTTTCAAATGTTACTAAGTCTCCAATGTTTCTTATTAGTCTAACATCTCTATCTATATAAGTATCAACATAAGATCTAAAAAACCTATCTCTATTAATCCCAGGAATATCGTATAGCTCTGGTAATCCTCCTTTAAAAATATATTCAAAAATTTCATTGGCTTTTATTTCTTCTCTTTCAACCATTTTATCAGGATTAAAATACCTGTCATTTACATTATTGGTAATTTCTTTATATGTTAAACTATTCATTTTTATTATTCCAACTCTTCCAGCAAGTGATTCAGAAACACCTTTCATAAGTTCAAATGATTGAGAACCAGATAGCCAAAACTGCCCTCTTTTTTTATCATCATCAACAATCATTTTTATATATGGGAATAATTCAGGTGCATATTGTGCCTCATCTATAAACAAAGGTTTTCCCCATGTTTCTAAAAAAAACTTGGAGTTGTTCTTAGCTTCTTCTCTATATGTTTCATTATCTAATGAAACTATTTTCATATCTTTTGACATTAGACTTTTTAAAATTGTTGTTTTACCAACTTGTCTAGGTCCAGTTAATGCCATAACCCTAAATGTATCATTAACCTCTTTTATGCTTTTTTCCACTTCTCTTTTAATCATATTGCCACACCTCCTAATATTTCATATTATATTATTATATTTCCGTTTAGTCAACAACAGACTTCCGAAAAGTCAGGAATATTTTTCCTTATAGTTTTCCATCTCCAGCTTTTTTAATATGATGAATAAAATTTTATAGTAACAAATTATCTTATTATTTTATGATTTTTTCTATTTTTATCTTTAGTGAATCATCCAATTTTACTTTATTATATGGTGTTCTATAAATTTTATTTAATTCTTGTTTACATGCTTCTTTTTCCTTTTTTGTTAATTTCTGCTCATTATAAAGCTTTATAATTAATTCAGCTCTCTCTACATCAAATTCTGTCAAAGTAATTTCAGTATTGCCATTTCCCCTGTTAGGCATAATTTCTTTAACTTTTTTATATTCATCCACATAGTATTTATTTAACAAATCTTCAACAATTAAACCATTCTTAAAATACTCTTCATTTTCTTTCTTCCATCTTTCATACATAGCTTTTTCTTCTGGAGTTATTTCAGTCTCAACAATTTCATTATTATCATTTTCAGGAATGTTCTTTTTTTGTTCTTCTCTATATTCTTCCTCATTAAATAATGATATTCCTGAACCATTATTTGAATTAGCTGTCATAATGTTATCTTTTGATATTGTCTGATTATTGCTATTAAATCCTCGCCATTGTTGTTTCTTAACTGTTCTAACAATTTCAGAGATAGAAATTATCAATAATAAAATAATTATTGCAAATAATATTATTACACTTTTCTTAATTTTCATCTTCAATACCTCCTAAATTAGCCTTCATTTTTGTTGTTATTTTCATTATTAATCAATTCTTCAATATTGCTATCTGATGACTAAAATCAATTAATTTCACCTTTTGCCCATTATAATATTTTTCAATTCTTCTATTATTTTTTTACCGCTAATTCCAAGGGTATCAAGCAATTCTTCAGGTTCATATTTTTCATAAAACGTTTTCTCTAATCCATAGTTTAAAACTTTCATATTGTCTTTTCCATAAAAACTTGCTATTTGTTCTCCAAGTCCTCCAACTAAAATTCCATCCTCAAGAGTAACAATTATTTTATGATTTTCTTTTAATGAATTAAGTAAATCTACGTCAATATCTGAAGCAAATCTTGGGTTTATTAAAGTTGGTTTAAATTTTAATTCATTTTCTATTTGTTTTGCAATTTTTTCTCCTCTTTGATAAAAATCTCCTAATGCAATAATTGCAACTTTCTCACCTTTTTGCTCTACTTTAAATTTAATCTCGCTATAATCTAAATCAGCTTTTCTGCCATCATCAACAACACCATTCATAGGCATTAAAATTACAGTTGGATGCTTTGATTTGTCTATTGAAAAGTCAAGCATTTTAATATATTCGTCTTTATTGGTTGGAGCTAAAATTCTTACGTTTGGAATAGTACTAAAAGCTGATTTAATATAAATTCCCAGATGTGTTGCATCTGTCACTCTGTATATTGATGAAGAATTCATTATTACGGTTATAGGATTATCATTTAGTGCAACATCTTGACTCATTTGATCATAAGTTCTTTGGAAAAAAGTTGCATTTGAAATTACCACTGGTTTTCCGCCATTTTTGGCTATGCCAGAAGCCATACCAATAGCTTGTTCTTCTGCAATTCCAACATCAGAATATTGTCTGCCCATTTCTTCTCTAATTTCTTTCTTTAAACCAGCACTTCTTGGCATAGCAGGTGTAATTACAATAACTCTTTTATCATTTTTTGTTTTCTCTAAAAGATATTTTGACGTAATATTATTGTAATTTTCATTGTTTCCAGAACTAATTATAGGATTACCTGTTTCTTTATTAAAAGGATTTGTCCAATGCCATTGTTCTTTATTTTCTTCTGCTAAATTATACCCCTTGCCTTTAATTGTGTGAATATGTACTACTATTGGATGGTCTATATCCTTAACTTTTTTTAATGCCATAATTAATTTATGAACGTCATTTCCATCATCAACATACATATAATCTAGTCCAATGTCTTTAAAATAATTTCTGTTAGATTTTCCTTGAGTTTTCCTTAATTCTGCTAAACTTTTATAAATTCCTCCATGAACTTCGGCTATAGATTGCTCATTGTCATTCACAATAATAATTAAATTTGATTTTAATTCAGAGCCTGCATAATTTAAAGCTTCCATTGCCTCTCCACCCGAAAGAGAGCCATCACCAATTATAGCAATAATATTTTCATGATTTCCTCTTAAATCTCTTCCAATTGCTAATCCTGTTGCCAAAGAAATAGATGTTGAAGTATGTCCCACATGGAAAAAATCATGAACACTTTCATCTGGATTTGTGTATCCTGAATCTTTATCAAATTGAGATTCATCTGTATACATAAGTCTTCTTCCAGTCAACATTTTATGTGTATAGCTCTGATGTGATATGTCAAAAACAAGTTTATCAACCGGTGAATTAAATACATAATGCAATGCAATTTCTAACTCAACCGCACCAAAATTTGATGCCAAATGGCCTCCATGTTTTGTTATTCTATTAAATAATGCATCTCTTATATCTGAAGCTAATTTATCTAATTCTCTTTCATTTAGTTTTTTTACATCTTCTGGTCCATTAATTTTATCAAGAATTTCGTACATAATTATTTCTCCTAGTATATAAATTATAATACAACATTTATAGAAAAACAATGAATAATTATTTTTTTAATTGTTCTACGATTTTTTCAATGCTAATTCCGTTACTTTCAAGTAGCTCTTCAGGATCATATCTATCATAAAACTTTTTGTCTAATCCATAATTTAAAACTTTTATGTTGTCTTTTCCATAAAAACTTGCTATTTGTTCTCCAAGCCCTCCAACTAAAATTCCATCTTCTAAAGTTATAATTGTATTATGATTTTCTTTTAACGAATTAAGTAAATTTTTATCAATATCTGAAGCAAATCTTGGGTTTATTAAAGTTGGCTTAAAACCAAATTCTTTTTCTATTTCTTTTGCAAGCTTTTCACCTTTTTGATAAAAATCTCCTAATGCAATAATTGCAACTTTTTCTCCTTCTTGCTCTACTTTAAATTTAATCTCACTATAGTCTGAATCTGCTTTTCTTTCATCATCAATAACACCATTCATAGGCATTAAAATTACAGTTGGATGTTTTGATTTGTCTATTGAAAAGTCAAGCATTTTAATATATTCGTCTTTATTGGTTGGAGCTAAAATTCTTACGTTTGGAATACTTCCAAAAGCTGATTTAATGTAAATTCCTAAATGTGTTACATCTGTTAATCCATATATTGAAGCAAAGTTCATTATAACAGTTATAGGATTATCATTTATTGCCACATCTTGACTCATTTGGTCATATGCTCTTTGGAAAAATGTCGCATTTGAAACTACCACTGGTTTTCCACCATTTTTTGCAACTCCAGAAGCCATAGCTATTGCCTGCTCTTCTGCAATTCCTACATCAGTATATTGCTTTCCCAGCTCTTTTCTTATCTCTTGATTTAATCCAACGCTCATTGGCATTGCTGGTGTAATGATTAAAACATTTTTGTCTTTTTTGGCTTTTTGTAAAAGATATTTTGATGTAATGTCTTCATAACTTTCTTTGTTTTCAAAACTAATTGTTGGTATGCCTGTCTCTTTATCAAATGGAAGAGTCCAGTGCCATTGTTCTTTATTCTCTTCTGCAAGTTTATATCCCTTTCCTTTGATTGTATGAATGTGAACTACTATTGGATGATCAATATCTTTAACTTTATTTAATGCATTAATTACTTTATGAACATTATTACCATCATCAACATACATATAATCAAGTCCAATGTCTTTAAAATAATTTCTACTTGATTCGCCATGAGATCTCCTTAATTCTGCCAGATTCTTATAAATTCCTCCGTGAACTTCAGCTATTGATTGGTCATTGTCATTTACAATAATAATTAAATTTGAGTTTAATTCAGAGCCAGCATAGTTTAAAGCTTCCATTGCCTCTCCTCCTGAAAGTGAACCATCTCCAATTACTGCAATAACATTTTCTTTGTCCCCTTTTAAATCTCTTGCTTTTGCTAATCCTGTTGCTAGAGAAACTGAAGTTGAAGTATGTCCAATATTAAAAAAGTCATGTTTACTTTCCTCTGGATTTGTATATCCTGAATCCTCATCAAAATGTTTTTCATCTGTATATCCAAGTTTTCTTCCAGTTAACATCTTATGTGTATAGCTTTGGTGTGATACGTCAAAAACAAATTTATCAACTGGTGAATTAAATACATAGTGCATTGCAATTTCGAGTTCAACGGTCCCAAAATTTGGACCAAAATGACCTCCATGTTTTGTTAGCCTATTAAATAAAGCATCTCTAACATCAGAAGCTAATTTTTCTAATTCCTTTTCATTTAATTTTTTAACGTCCTCTGGACCATTAATTTTATTTAAAATTTCATACATAATTATTTTTTCCTCCTATCTGTAATTTTCTATATTATAAGACTTAAAGTTAACTTTAAGTCAAGCACTTTTAAAAAAATTATTATTTTTTAAAATTTATTTTTTAAAATTTATTTTTTTAATTTATTTTTAAAAAAAATTTATCATTTTTGCAATATGTTGCTTTTTATAGTTTTCAAAATAATATATCCATAGCCTTTAAAATAATACATTACAATCTTTACAATAAAAAATGCACAAATAATAATATATTTTGGATATTATTTTATTCATGCATTTTTTTATTTAGGCTCTTTTTCATCCTAAGCATCATTCTTTAGAGAAGTATTATCACTTTTTCCAGCCTAGATATCATTCTTTAGAGAAGTATTATTACTTTTTCCAGCCTAGGTATCATTCTTTAAAGTAGTGTTATTGTTTAGTTTATTTTCAGTATTATTCGATATATTCGTGCTATTACTTAGCTCATTATGAACGTTGTTATTTGATTCATTTTGAGTGTTATTTTTTAAGTCTGTATTCTTTTGCTCATTTTGGTTATTATTTACAACATTGGTATTATTATTTGGCTTGCTTGTTGTGTTGTTTTCATGATTATCTATTGGTTTTGTAGTATTATCATTCGTACTAGTTTTGTTATTATCGTTTATTGTAGTTTTATTATTATTATTGCTATTGTTATTATTATTGTTATTATTATTATTGTTTTCTGCATTAACTTTATTTTCTACTAAATTTGCTTTGTTTTTCCACGGATTATTACTATCTGTATCAGTTGGGTCCCAATTTCTGCATCTTTCATTTGACGATATTTTTGGAGCTGATTCATTATTTGTGACATTTGTATTAAATTCAATAATTGAACCACTTTCTACATTATCATATATCCACTTTGCATCAGCAACTTTAAGTCTAATACATCCAGCAGAAACAGATTGCCCTAAATGATCAAACATACTATAGCTTAAAGAATCTTTTCTTTTATCTAAATAAGGAACAGAGTGAAAAAATATTCCTCCAACTATTTGTGTTGGATATCTCACATATACGCTATGAAATTTTGCCCATTGATAACGATTTCCTAGCATTTTATATTTTGTTTTAGGATACATACTACATGGTGGAGTGCATTCCCCTGTCGAGCAAATCATTGTTTTTACAAGTACAGTGTAATTTTGTTGGCTGTCTTTTCCATAAACATTAACTCTATTTGCTTTATTGTTAATCTTTATATAGTATTTTGGAGTACTATTTATTTTTTCTTGTTTAGTGTTATTATTTTTTTCTTTATTTACATCATTTTGATTTTTTTCTTCATTAATATCATTACTATTTTCATCAATTTTGTTTTCAAAATCTGAGATATCAATAACATCATCTTCCCCATCAACTATATTATTATTGTCAATTGATAAATATCCTGTATAATTTTTTGAAACTTCTAATGTTCTTTTATTATCAATATATTTTCTTACTAAGAAAAATATTGTCAATAACACTAGTGCAATAATAATTATTATTAATGTTCTTACAACCTTTTTAGTTAAAAAAATTTTTTTCATTTGAATCCCCTCTCAAAATCTTAAAATATTGTTGTTACATATTTTTTCTATTGTTCGAAATAATTGTTTGCATATAAAATTTATATACCTATCATGTTGTATTGTCAATATAATTAAATGAAAAAATTAAAAATCAATTATATAAAACTGAAAGCCCCACAGAATCATTTAACGTTATTATTGTTCTAAATATTCTTTTAATACAGTGCTATTATTTTTTTCATTTTTTGATGAATATAATAGCACACATGGTTTTGAATTAATCATACTTATTAATTCATTTACTTTTTGAGCGTTAGCATTAAGTTCTTTTATATATTCAATTCTAAAATTTTCATAATCTCCTGTTTGGTGATATTTTTTTATAAGTTCTTTTGAAGGAGCAATTTCTTTAAACCAAAAATCAATCTTGTCTTTGGTAATTCCTCTAGGCCACATTCTATCAATCAAAATTCTATATTCATTTCCATTGTAATTATATATTCTCTCAAATTTAACTTTCATAAATTTCCTCCTATCTTTATCTAGCAGTAAATTCCTTGATAAAGGTTTCCTTTTTCTAAAGTATTATTTAGTGTGTTCATTACTTTCTTTTTGTGTAACTCCCACATTGGTGCGATTAATTCATCTTTTGGTGGATCCCCAGTAAACCTGTGAATTACTATTTCTTTTTTTAAATGAGTAATTATATAAATCAAATATTCCATATAATATTCAAAAGAGATTGGTTTATATTCGCTTCGTTCATACATTTGTGCAAGTTTAGTATTTTTTACAATATAAGTTGAGTGTATCTTTATTCCTGAAATCTTATGATTATTTATAAAGTCAACTGTATCAATTATGTCTTGTTTTTTTTCGCCTGGAAGTCCTACCATAATATGTGCAACAACATCAATTTCATATTTATTTAATAATTTTACCGCTTCTTCAAACACTTTTAAATCATAACCTTTGTTGATTTTTTCAGAAATCTTATCATTTACAGTTTGTAACCCAAGTTCCACCCATACGTAATATTTCTTACTGTAGCTTTTAATAAGTTTTACCTTTTCCTCATCTAAACAATCAGGCCTCGTTGCTATTGCAAGGCCTACAATTCTATTGTCACATAATGCTTGATTATATTTTTCTTTTAACTTTTCTATTGCTCCATATGTATTGCTAAAATTTTGAAAATAAACAATAAATTTATTTGCTTTTTCTTTTTTGTATTCTAACTGAGAAAGTACCTGCTCTTTAATTGGCATTGTGTTGTCTATTCTTTCACCTGTTCCTCTTGCATTACAAAAAATACAGCCATTAACTCCACATGTTCCATCTCTGTTTGGGCAAGTGAAACCACCATCAACACAAATTTTAAGTACTCTTTCTCCAAATTTATTTTTTAAAAAATTATTTAAATAATTGTATCTATAATTCATCTTTATTTTCTATCCCACATAAATATATCATAAAAACGATTTTTGTCAATAAAGGTAGAAAACAGTTTACCTATATGTAGAAAATAGCTTCCCCGAAATATCAATTATATCTTTTATAGGTATTTCTGTATTGTCTGCCAAACTTAAAATTTGATTATATGAATCTATCTTTTTTACAATTCCTGTTTTGGTTATATATGCTCCACCCTGTTTCTTCTTGTCTTTAACAAAATAAGTAATTGATACTTCTGGTTTATTATCTTTTTGTTCAATTATTAATTGTAATTTATCATCTAATATTGCTTTTAATTCATCATCTATATCAAGTTCGTTTTCTGTTTCTCTTGCCGTTTCTTTTACCGCTTCTTCATATCCAGTAAGTGCAGCAAAAGGTGCAAATTGCGCTGACCTTGCATATAAGGACATTTGTGGATGCTTTTTTGATACATGATGTGGCATATTTATTATATCGTCATATTTATGATTGTACTCCATTTTACTAATTCTCCTCTTCGTTATAAAAGTAAATTATTGTTTTTCAATCACTTACTCTTTATGTCCTCCAATTTGTGTGTTTCTTTCTATAGTTGTTCCTGCCTTTTCTAAGTTCATTCCTTTTATTATAGAGTTCTTACCGAATTTTTCTTTTATACTGATAACAGCTTTTTGAAGTGCTTTTTCTTCTTTTTCCTTTTGTTTTTCTTTTTCAATCTCGCTATAATCTGTAAATAGATTTACTTGCTCATATTTTTTAATATTATTGTAATCATTCTCATCTACAACATTTTCCGCAGATACATTTATTCTTCTTACTAAAAGATTTTTATTTATTATTTTCTCATATAGTTCTAGCACAGCTTTTGTAATAATTTTTGTAGAAGATGTTTTATGATCCAAATTTATTGTACCATGAGAATGTTTAGGAACTTTCCTTCCATAATGATCTAGAGTAATTTCTCCTAAATATCCTTTTGAAATTTCTGGGTCTTTTAAATTTTCAACATCATATCCTATTGTTAGAACTAATTTGCTTGTTATAAGGTTTTTGTTTACTAAATCTAATGTTAGAAGTTCTGTCATTTCTTTTACAATCAGTTTTGTATCTTCATAATTATAAGGACAATGCAAAACTTGCCCTGAACTTATACTATTTGTAACAGGTTTATATTCTTTTACACTTTTTATAGTACATGGCTCATATCCCCAGGCATGGTCAATTAAAAGCTCAGCATTTATTCCAAATAAATTATATAATAGTTCTTCATTTGTTACTGATTTTTTGGCTACATCTCCCATTGTAAACATACCATTTTGCTCCAATTTCTTTGCTATTCCATTTCCTACTCTCCAAAAGTCAGTTAATGGCTTATGACTCCATAAAAACTTTCTATATGTTATTTCATCAAGCCCTGCAACCCTTACTCCATATTTATCTGCAGTAATATGTTTTGCAACAATGTCCATTGCAACTTTGCATAAATACATATTTGTTCCAATTCCACCTGTAGCCGTTATTCCTGTTTCATCATATACGTTTTTTATAACTCTTGTAATTAACTCTCTAGGCGTCATATGATATGTCTGCAAATAATTTGTTATATCTATAAAGACCTCATCTATTGAATAAACATAAATATCTTCGGCCGAAAACCATTTTAAATAAATATTATAAATTGCAGTACTATATTTCATATAATATTTCATTCTAGGTGGTGCAACTATGTATGTAAGTTCTAAATCTTTATTTTTCTTTAAAGCAATATCATCATAAGAAGAACATGTGAAGCGGTGATTAGGTGCTTCCAATTTTCTCATCTTGTTTATCTCATCAACTCTTTGTATTACTTGATACAATCTAGCTCTGCCTGCTATTCCATACTGTTTTAAAGATGGACTTACCGCTAAGCATACTGTTTTCTCAGTTCTGCTACTATCTGCTACAACTAAATTTGTGGTTAATGGATTTAATCCTCTTTCCTGACATTCAACAGAGGAATAAAAACTCTTTAAATCAATTGCAATGTAAATTTTGTTGTACAATTTTTACTCCTCCTTTAAAACATTTGTTCATATTATATCACAATATTTTGCGTTTGTGAACACTTGTTTGCAAAATATTTTTATTTTTAAGTTGTTAGTTAATTTTTAGCAAGTTAAAGTGTAATATTTAAAATTCGTGGGCTTGTTGTTTGACCTCCCTTCCTATGTGACAAGCAATAATCTTGTAAGATTATTGCTTGCACCAGTAATGTTTGGTCAAACATTCGCCTCGCTTATGCTCGTTGATCGCTACGCGCCCATACTCATTTATTAAATATTACACTTTGACTCTTGAACAATTAATTAATAATATTTTTAAAACACAAAAGACCAATAGCCCTTAGTCTATTGATCTATCTTTATATTGTTTTTTTCGAAATAGTTTTGCGCTTTTTCTGATGCAATTATTGTAATAATTCCAGAAATATATCCCATTTCTTGAAGTTCAAGCATTTCATTAAACGTACATTTGAAAATGCTTATGTATTCATCATCATCTAAATTTTGTTCTGCAACTTTTTCACAATCTAGAGCCAAATAACAAGTTGTAACTGCTCTTGAGCAACCTTCATCTTGATAATATTGTGTTAATTTAATAAATTTATCTGATGAATATCCCGTTTCTTCTAATAATTCTCTCTTTGCAGCTGTTTCCGCTTCTTCATTAGCGTCACATAAACCTGCTGGAATTTCAACTCCAACTCCACTTTTTAAAAATACTCTTGGTTGAACTACTAAAACTACCTCCTTATCTTTTGTTATTGGAAGTATTGTACAAGAATCTCCATCCAATTTATTTTTTTCTAATCTATCTCTTTGAATAGTTTTCCCATTGTTTAATGTATATTCCGCAGTTAATACTCTTAAAAATCCATTAGGATTATATCTCTCTTTACTGACTTCTTTT
>OCTW011597167.1_pt1 | contig 12201 bp, 11 predicted proteins | sample 1539671 | NCBI WGS metagenome assembly OCTW01 (sample SAMN02144230, study PRJEB22623) | gut metagenome | biome: sheep rumen | host: Ovis aries | place: New Zealand | reverse complement strand
TTTACTAATTGGTCTACTTTTGAAATAACATAATTTCTAGTAGCATCTATATCTTTACCTAAAGTAATAGAAAATTCTTCATATAGACATTCTTCTGCTAATTCAAAGTAGTTTTTATCTGTTTCTGTTACTTTTTTCTTTTTAGCAAGTCGCTCTTGATTATTTAAATAAGTTGTTTTAATAATTCTTATTAAATCTTCATGAGTACCATTTTGTAATAATTGTCTATAAGTAGACTCTAGGTATTTTTTATCAGTATCGATTAGCTCGATTTCTGGAATTTTATCTAATAATTTATCTAATTCTTCTTTAGAAATGATATCTCTTATTTTATCAGTAGTTGTTGGGATTTGAATCTTTAATGATTCATCTTTTATAGGTCGTAAAATATAATATTTGATACCATCTCTTTCTTCTAATTTTTCTACTCTACATACTTGTTTACCGTAGATTAAATAGTCATCTTCTTTATACATTTCGCCCTCCCTTTAGTAAGTAATTTCTAATTACAGTTATATATTTTAACATAAAAATGGATATTTTTCTAGAAAAAAATAATAATTAGCACTTAATATTGACAAGTGCTAAAAGAAGTGGTTTAATACATTTTAGGAGATGATTATATGGAAAAGAAAGAGTTTAAATCTGAATCTAAAAGATTATTAGATTTAATGATTAATTCTATTTATACTAATAAAGATATATTTTTAAGGGAGTTAATTAGTAATGCTAGTGATGCACTTGATAAGTTGTATTATAGATCTTTAACTGATGAGTTAGATATTTCTAAAGATGAATTAGAAATAAATCTAGCTTTTGATAAAGATAAGAGAACTATTACTATTAGTGATAATGGTATTGGTATGACTAAAGAAGAATTAGAAGAAAACTTGGGTACTATTGCGAAGAGTGGTTCTTTATCATTTAAAGAAGATATGACTGGTGATGAGAAAGCTAATATTATTGGTCAATTTGGTGTTGGTTTTTACTCAGCTTTTATGGTTAGTAAGAAGATAGAAGTTACTACTAAGGCATTAGATAGTGATGATTCTTATAAATGGGAAAGTGAAGGAGTAGATGGTTATTCTATTACTAAAGCTAAAAAGAAGGACCGTGGAACTGAAATAATTTTATATATTAAAGATGATACTGATACTGATGACTATTCTAAGTATTTAGATCAATATGAATTAAAGAACTTAGTTAAGAAATATTCTGATTATATTAGTTTTCCTATTAAGATGGAATGTTCTCATGAACATTTAGTTGATGAAAAGAAGAAAAAATATGAAACTCATACTGAAATTGAAACATTAAATAGTATGGTTCCAATATGGAAAAAAGATAAAAATGAAGTTAGTGATGAAGATTATGATAATTTCTATATGGATAAATTTAGTGATTATGATAAACCTTTAAAAGTAATTACTTCTAATGTAGAAGGTATGGTTTCATTTAAGAGTTTATTATTTATACCTAGTCATGCTCCATATGATTACTATACTCAAGATTATGAAAAAGGACTTAGTCTTTATTCTAATGGAGTATTAATTATGGATAAATGTAGTGACTTATTACCAGATTATTTTAGTTTTGTTAAAGGAGTAGTTGATTCAGAAGATTTGTCTTTAAATATTTCTCGTGAAGTATTGCAAGAATCTCATAGTTTAAAATTAATTGCTAAAAACATTGAAAGCAAGATTCGTAAAGAATTGGAAACTATGATGAAGGATGATAGAGAACAATATGAATCTTTCTTTAAGACTTTTGGTGTTCAATTAAAGTATGGTGTTTATAATAACTTTGGAGCTGATAGAGATAAATTAAAAGATTTAGTAATGTTCTATAGTTGTAAACATGATAAATTAATTTCTTTAGATGAATATGTTAAAAATATGAAAGATGATCAAAAAGAAATTTATTATGCAGCTGGATCTAATATTAATAAGATTAAGAGTTTACCACAAGTTGAAAGAGTTACTGATAAAGAATATGATGTTTTATTACTTACTGATTATGTTGATGAGTTCTGTATTACTGCTATACAAGAATATGATAGTAAGAAGTTTATGAATGTTGTATCAGAAGATTTAGATTTAGATACTGAAGAAGAAAAAGAAAAATTAAAGAAAGCTAATGAGAAATCTGAAGATATGTTTAAAGCTATGAGTGATTTACTTCCTGAAGTAGATGAAGTTAAATTTAGTAATTCATTGGGTAAACATCCAGTATCTCTTACTACTAAGGGAGATGTATCAATTGAGATGCAAAAAGTATTTGATGCTATGCCTAATGATATGGGTATTAAAGCTAAGATGATACTTGAAATTAATGAGAAACATCCTATTGGTAAGAAGATGAAGAAGTTATTTAAGGAAGACAAGAAAGAGTTTGAGAAATTTACTAAGATCTTATATAGTGAAGCTAGAATAATAGCTGGTCTTCCTATTGATAATCCTACTGAGATTAGTAGTTTAATATGTGATGTTATTTCTAAATAATTGTAAAGTTTTACAAAGATAATCTTTTTGATTATCTTTTTTTGTTTTTATAGTATATAATTATATTAGAATAGAGGGATGTATATGAATTTAGATGGTAGAGTGTGTATAGTTACTGGTGGAGCTATGGGAAATGGATTAGGTATTGTTAAGAGATTTCTAAAGTATGGAGCAGAAGTTATAATACTTGATTATTCTGATGAAATATTTGCTACTATTGATAGATTAGCTCATCCTAAACTTAGTGGTTATAAAGTGGATATTCGTGATAAAGAAGCTATTAATGAAATAGTAGAAGACATAATAAATGATTTTGGTAAGATTGATGTACTTGTTAATAATGCTGGTGTTTGTATGCTAGAAAAGTTTGTTGATATGGATGATGAATTAAGAGATAAACACTTTAATATTAATATAATTGGTACATGGAATTTGACTAAAGCAGTAGTTCCTCATATGATTAATAATCATTATGGTAAAATAGTTAACTTAAGTAGTGTTACTGGGCCTATGGTTGCTGACTCTGGTGAGGTTGCTTATGCTACTACTAAGGCAGCTTTGCTTGGTTTTACTAAGTCTTTAGCAATGGAACTTGTTAATGATGGGATTAATGTTAATGCGATTATGCCAGGATATATTTTAACTCCAATGGTAGAGGCTATGGCTAAAGTAACAAATCCAGAAAATCCACAAAGTGTTGTTGATGGAATAGCATCAGGTATACCTATGGGTAGACTTGGTACTGTTGATGAATTAGGTGATTTAGCAGCTTTCTTAGCTAGTGATGCATCATCTTATATCACAGGACAAGGAATAGTAATAGATGGAGCATCTACTTTGCCAGAAACTAAAGTAATGGGAGTGTAATTATGAAGAAGTATTTTAAAATAATAAGTATATTTCTATTAATTATTCTTTGTAGTGGATGTGTAAAATATGAAGGTAATATGAAAATAGATAAATATAAAGGAATGGATTTATCTATTAAAATACTTACTAATGATGGAGAAGATAGATTTAGTAGAGAAGCTAAAGATGCAATGATTAAAAATGGTTTTTCTATTAATGATTATAAGGAAGATAATTATGTTGGAGTAGTTGCTGAATATCAAACTAAGGATATTGATAAGATTAGTAATGGTAAAAAAGAAGACTACAATTTAGTTGATATGGATACTAAAGGTGTAGATGGTATGTTTACTGTTAAAAAGGGATTGTTTAAGAATAGATATTCTTCTAATATAATATTTGATCCTACTAAATATTTATATAATTATCAATGCAGTGATGGTAGTATTATTTCATATTCAGAATATAGTGAAGATATGAATTGTTTCATAGTACAGAAAGATATTGTTCCTGATACTTTTAAGTTTAGTGTAGAAGTAGAAGGTGGAACTTTAAGTAATAATGCTGCAGAAGTAGTTGATGATACTTTAGTATGGAATGTTGATAATGGTAGTGTTACTAAAATAGAGTTTGAATTTGAAAGAACTAATTATTTTAATATTATGATTATCGCAATAGTAGTAGTTTTAATTGTTATGTTTATTCTTACTAGTATTGCGAATGGTATTACTATTCATGATAAAGAGAAGATTCTTGAAGAAAAGAGAAAAAAGGCTAAAAAAGAAGCTATGGCTGAGAGAGTAGTAAAGAAAGAGACTGTTAAAAAGAAAAGAGCCGAAGTAAAGAAAGAAGTAGAAGATACTGCTTTATCTAATATGTATAATGGTAATAAAGGTAGTAAGGCTATTCCTGAAATGAAAAAGGAAGATGTAGAAAAAAGTGGAATGGTTGAATCTAGTTTTAAAGATTTATATAAATAGAGATTTATTCTCTTTTTTTTTGTTTTTTTTTATTATATAATTAGATAGGATAGGGAGTGAAGATATGCCAGTATTATCAAAGAAAGAATTAATGAAGATGGATGCTTATTTTAGAGCATTAAACTATTTAAGTGTTGCTCAATTATATTTATTAGATAATCCATTACTTAGAAGAGAATTAACTATAGATGATATTAAACCTAATGTAGTTGGACATTTTGGTACAACACCAGGACAAAATTTTATTTATATGCATTGTAATAGAATTATTAAGAAGAATAATTTAAAGATGATTTATATATCAGGTCCAGGACATGGTGGACAAGCAATGGTTGCTAATAATTATTTAGAGGGAGTTTATTCTAGATTCTATCCAGAAATAACTGAAGATGAAGAAGGATTAAAGAAATTATGTAAGCAATTTAGTTTTCCATGTGGAATTTCATCTCATGTTGCGCCTGAGACACCAGGTAGTATTCATGAAGGAGGAGAATTGGGTTATAGTTTAGCTCATGCAGCTGGAGCTGTGCTTGATAATAAGGACTTAATAGTTGCTTGTTGTGTAGGAGATGGTGAAGCAGAAACTGGACCACTTGCTACTAGTTGGCATATTAATAAGTTTTTAAATAGAAAAACTGATGGAGTTGTACTACCAATTTTACATCGTAATGGCTTTAAGATTGCTAATCCTACAGTATTTGGTCGTATGAGTAAAGAAGAGTTAGAAGATTTCTTCTATGGACTTGGATGGAAACCATATTTTGTAAGTGGTAATAATAGTTTAAAATTACATGAAGATATGGCTCATACAATGGATAAGGTTGTTAAAGATATAGAAAAGATAAAGAGTACTGGAAAGGGTAATTATCCAATGATTGTACTTACTACTCCAAAGGGATGGACAGGACCAAAAGAAGTAGATGGTAAAAAAATAGAAGGAAGTTTTAGGTCTCATCAAGTACCTATTACTATTACTCGTGATAATCCAGAAAATTTAAAATTAATTGAAAAATGGTTAAAGAGTTATAAACCAGAAGAATTATTTGATTCTAAAGGTAGACTTAATAAGGAATTGAAAGAATTATGTCCTAGTCCTACTAAATGTATGGGTGCACAAAGTGTGGCAAATGGTGGTTTATTATTAAAAGATATTATTACTCCTAACTGGGAAGATTATTGTTTAGATATTAAACATCCAGGTGAAGTTATTACTCAAGATACTATGAATCTTGGTAATTATATTAGGGATTTATTTAAACTAAATAGTGGTAATAAAAATTTTAGAATATTTGGGCCAGATGAAGCTTTATCTAATAGATTTAATCATATATTTGAAGTTGAGAATCGTACATGGAATTATAGAATGACTAAAGATGATGAATTCTTATCTAATGATGGAAGAGTTATGGATTCATACTTATCAGAACATTTATGTGAAGGAATGTTAGAAGGATATTTACTTACTGGTAGACATGGATTTATTCATAGTTATGAAGCATTTATTCGTATAGTTGATTCTATGGCTAGTCAACACGCTAAATGGTTGAAAGTATGTCAGGGTATTCCTTGGAGAGCACCAATAGCATCACTTAACTTTATGCTAGTTTCTCATGTTTTCCAACAAGACCATAATGGTTATACTCATCAAGATCCAGGTTTTCTTAATCATTTAGTTACTAAAAAAGCGGATGTTGTTAGAATGTATTTACCTCCTGATACTAATTGTTTATTATCTTGTTTTGAACATTGTATTAAGACTAAAAATTATATTAATGTAATTGTTGCTTCTAAACATCCTAGACCTCAATGGTTAACTAAGAGACAAGCTAAGATTCATTGTAAGAAGGGTTTAGGTATTTGGGATTTTGCATCTAATGATGATGGTAATCCAGATGTAGTTCTTGCTTGTTGTGGTGAGACTCCTACACTTGAAGTTATGGCTGCTGTTGATATATTAAGACAAAGTGTTAAAGGTATTAAGATTAGAGTAGTTAATGTAGTTGATTTAATGAAATTACAAAGTAATTATACTCATCCACATGGTATGAGTGATGAAGAATATGATGAAATATTTACTAAGAATAAGCCTATTATATTTAATTTTCATGGATATCCAGTACTTATTCATCAATTAACTTATAAACGTAATAATAGAAATATTCATGTACATGGATATAAAGAAGAAGGTACAATTACTACTACTTTTGATATTAGAGTACAAAATGAAATTGATAGATTTAATATTGTAAAGAGTGTATTAAAAGAAATACCTAGATATAAGAATAATAGTCAAAGTTTAATTGACTGGTGTGATAATATGTTAAAAGAACATAAAAAATATATTGCAGAACATGGTGAAGATATGCCATATATTAGAAATTGGAAGTGGAAAGGAATTGATAAATAATTCCTTTTTTACTATAATAATATTAGAGGTGATGATATGAGTACTCGAGGAAGTAGATTATTTCCTATAATATTAGGTTTTTTGATTTTAGGAATAATTATTTATTTATTTATGACTGTAGAACAAAAAAGTGTTACTTGTAGTAATTCTTATAAAAGTAGTGATGTTACTATTAGTGAAAGGGTGACTGCTACTATAGATGGTAATAAAGTTACCCATATGAGTGTTACTAAGACAATAATATTACCAGAAGGTAAAGCTAATGAAGAGAATATTAATAGTGTTAAAAGTACATTAGAGAGTTCTCTTAGTTATTTAGGACATGATAGTTTTACTATTACGACTGGAATTAATAAAGTTAGCGTTGATATTGACTTAGATAATGGAAAGACTATTATTTTAAATAATATTAGTTTTCTTGATGGTAAAGATTTAGTTATGAAAGTTAATCCAAATACTAAGAGTAGTGAAGTTATTACTTTAACAGTTGGTGATAATTATACTGAAGGAGAGTTTATGACTCATCTTAAGAATAATGGATATACTTGTAAGTAGGTGAATTATGGAAGAGTATGATATTTCAGAATTGGTTTCTAAGATTGATTTTAGTAGTAATCAATTAAATCAAGTTGGCAATTTATTACTTACTAATGTTGAAATTGAAGTATTAGAATTATATGGAATTGATTATAAGAGTTGTAAAAATCTTAAACAATTACTTACTAAGATAGATAGAGTAATTGATGAAGAAGAAGATTGTGATGATTTAGATTTAATATCTATGAGTATTGCTGAAAGAGATTATTATCAGAATACAAATAAGTAAACTAAACCAGAAGTTGAGAGATTCAACTTCTGGTTTATTTGTTTTTTAATATTTTATTTTATATAATTAGAACGAAAGGCGGGATAATATGACTTATTTAGATTATAGTGCTACTACACCAGTTGATGAAGAGGTTATTGATACTTATAGTAAAGTATGTAGAGAGTTTATTGGTAATCCTAATTCTTTACATAAACTTGGTGTTAAAGCAAAAGAATTGATAGATGCATCTACTAAACAAATTAAAAGTATTCTTAATTTAGAAGATATGGATGTTATATATACTAGTGGAGCAAGTGAAGCAAATAATACTGCTATTAAAGGTATTTGTTTAAAATATAGTAATCGTGGTAAACATATTATTACTACTGAACTTGAACATTCTAGTATAACTGCTCCTCTAAATTATCTTACTTCTTTAGGTTATGAAGTTGATTTTGTTAAATTAGATGAAGCTGGAGTAGTAGATTTAGAAGATTTAAAAAGTAAAATGAGAGATGATACTATTCTAGTTACAATAGCTTCAGTTAATAGTGAGGTTGGTGTTAGACAGCCAATTGAAGAAATTAGTAAAATAGTTAGAGATTATCCTAAGTGTTATTTTCATAGTGATGTTACACAAAGTATTGGTAAAGAAAAGATTAATTTAAATTGTTTAGATCTTGCTTCTTTTTCTGGACAAAAGTTTTTTGGAATGAAAGGAGTTGGTTGTTTACTTAAGAAGAGTAATATTGTTATAGAACCATTAATTCATGGTGGTAAGAGTACAACTGTATTTAGAAGTGGAACTCCAGCAACTCCATTGATTGCTAGTATTAGTAAAGCATTAAGATTAGCATATGAAGATTTTGATAATAAGAATAAAAAAGTAGAAGAATTACATGATTATTTAATTAGTAAATTAAAAGATTTAGTAATTATTAATAGTAATGATAAATGTTTAAAACAAATAGTTAACTATAGTATTCCAGAAAATATTAAGAGTGAAGTTATGTTACATGCTTTAGAAGAGGATGAAGTATATATTTCGACACAAACTGCTTGTAGTGTAGGAGATTATTCTAAAGCAGTATTTGCAGTATGCCATGATAAAAAACGTGCAGGACATTCTATGAGAGTTAGTATTTCTTATAAGAGTAGTTATGAAGATATTGATAATTTTATTAATAGTTTAAGTAAGAACTTAGAAAGGTTAAGTATAAAATGAAAGTAGTTAAGATAGGAGCAGTATGGTGTAATGGCTGTTTAGTTATGAATAATGTTTGGAATAAAGTAATGAAAGTAAAAGATCTTGATGTTAAAAGTCTTGATATTGATATAGATGAAGAAGAAGTAGCTAAATATAATGTTGGTGATACTTTACCTATATTTATTTTCTATAAAGGAGATAGGGAAGTTAAAAGAGTAGTAGGAGAAGTATCATATGATGAAATGATTGAAATAATTGAGGAAGTTGAAAATGAAGAAGATTAGTTGTTTAGTAATTATTATTTTATCTTTATTTTTTACTATTAATGTTTCAGCTAAAGAAATAAATCTATATTTGTTTCATGGAGATGGTTGTCCTCATTGCGCAGAAGAAATTAATTTTTTAGGTACATTAGATCCAAATGATGTGCATATTGTTAAATATGAAGTTTGGTATAATGAAGAAAATGCTACTTTTATGCAAAAGGTTAAAGATAATTTAGGTATTACTAGAAATGGAGTGCCTCTTACTGTAATTGGAGATACATATATACTTGGTTATGGTGAGTCTACTAGTGGTAAGATAACTAGAGCTATTAAATATTATCAAGAAAATGAATATGAAGATGTTATTGAAGAAATAAGAAATGATACTTATGAGAAAAAAGATGAAAATACTAAGAGTGAATTTGAAAAACTAGAGGATGAAAGTGATGAGAAAGCTACTATTAGTGTTGGCAAGAAGAAGATTAATTTAAAAAATGTTAGTTTAATGACTTCAGCGGTGCTTATAGGTTTAATAGATGGATTTAATCCTTGTGCTATGTGGGTATTATTATTTTTAATTAGTATTTTAATGGGAATGAAGGATCGTAAGAGAATGTGGATTATTGGTCTTACTTTTTTACTTACATCTGGACTTGTCTATTTATTAATTATGTTTTCTTGGATTAATATAGTTGCTAAAATGACTACTATTATTTGGTTAAGAAATATTATTGCTGTTATTGCTATTATTGGGGGAATTATTAATTTAAGGAGTTTTATTAATAGTAAGAGAGATAGTGGTTGTGAAGTAGTAGATGATAAAAAGAGAAAGAAAATGTTTTCTCGTATTCGTAAGTTTACTGGAGAGAAGAGTTTATTACTGGCAGTTATTGGAGTAATGGGACTTGCTATTTCAGTTAATGTTGTAGAACTTGCTTGTAGTGCAGGACTTCCAATTGTATTTACTGAAATACTTGCTCTTAATAATGTTACTGGATTTATGTCATTTATCTATACTTTAGTTTATATATTGTTCTTTATGATTGATGATTTAATAATATTCTTTATTGCTATGTTTACTATGAAAGTTACAGGAATAAGTACTAAATATAATAAATATTCTCATTTAATTGGTGGTATAATTATGCTAATAATAGGTATATTGCTTATAGTTGCACCTGGTATATTAATGTTTAATTTTGGAGGTTAATATGATAATGAAATTAAGATTAGATAGTGATATCTTTGAAATAGTAAAGAATAAAGATAAAGATGTAGAACTAAGATTAAATGATGAGAAAAGAAAAAAACTACATATTGGAGATAAACTTATATTTTTAAAAAGACCAGAAGAACAAGAAAAGATAGAAGCATATGTAGTTGGTTTAAAATATTTTAAAGATTTTGTAGAAGCTAGTAATTATTATGATATGAAACGTATTTATAAAGAGAATTGTAGTAAAGAAGAATTAGTTGAAGTTACAAAAAGATTCTATAGTGATGAAGAGGTTAAAGAACTTGGAGTAGTTGCGATAGAATTTAAGAAAAGTGAGTAGGATTTTTCCTACTTTTTTATGTGTAAATATAATAATAAAAAGTTTACTTCTCAAAAAAAGTTTTGTATAATATAAGTTAGAATAGAAGGAGTTTACTATGGATGGTATTAAGAAAGTATTAATTGAAGATGCTAGTGGTAGTTATGAAGTTGAACTTATTACTTATTTAATCTCTGATGATGGATTAAAGACTTATATAGTTTATTCCAAAGGAGAAACTCAAGGAGTAGAAAACGATCATATTATTTATATTTCTAGATTTATACAACAAGATAATATTAATAAGATAGAAGAGATAATCGATGATGAAGAGTGGGGAAATGTCCAAGTCTTGTTAAAAAGAATTGCTAATGCTGAATAGAATGGTGGGGATTTAAATGGAACCTATTTATGAGTTTGATAATAAGGATATTAAAGAACATAGTGATAGTATAAGCCATGATTGTAGATTGATTGAAGCTCAGTCTATAAGTTTTTTGCTTTATTTAGATTCACAAATAGAAGCTGAGTCTGATGTTTTAAAGAAAGAGAAACTTAAGAGTTTAGCAAGTATTTTAAGTGCAAGAGTGGATGAGACTACTAAACTAAAGAGTGAATTATTAAGTTCATATAAAGAAATTGATTCTACTTATACTGATTTAAAGAAAGCTGGGTTTGGTAATTTGATTGATAATTACTATGAATCATTAGGCTTTAGTAATAATAAAACTGAAGAAAAAGTAGAAGAAGTAGTAAAAACTCCAGAAGTAGTAGAAGAAAATACTGTAGAAGAGGTTAAAGTAGATGCTCCTACAGAGGAAATAAAAGAAGAAGTTAAGGAAGAAGAATATGCTGTTTCAGCTGAACCTAAAGAAATGGTAGAAGAAAAAACTGAAGAGGTTGTAGTTGAAGAACCAGAAAAAGAAGCTGGAGAAGAAGTTATTGAAGAAACAGTTGAAGAAAAGAATGAAGAAGTTCCACAAGAGGAAGTAGTAGAAGAAACTAAAACTGTTGAAGGTAATGCTGAAGAGCCAACTATTATTGCTTCAGAGAAAGTAAATGAAGAACCAACTATTGTTGCTTCGGAAGAAGTAAGTGAGGAACCAACTATTGTTGCTTCAGAAGAAACTCCAATTATTACAGAAACTGAAGAAAGTAATGAAGAACCTATCTTAGTTCCTAGTGTTGAAGAAGAGGCAGAAACTCCACAAGAAGTAGTTACAGAAGATGCTTCAACAGAAGAAGTTGCTAGTGAAGAGGATGGTAAAGATGATGCTATATTAGTTCCAGCTGTTGATATTCCAGTAGAAGAGGCTGCTGTTGCAGAAGATACACCAACTGAAGAAGTTGCAGAGGCAGCAACTGATGGAGAGACTGAAGAAAAAGAAGTTCCTGATGTAGTTATTCCTACAGTTGAGAATCCACCAGTTGCAGAAGAAGCACCAGAAGATGCACCAACTGAAGAAGTTGCAGAGGCAACAACTGATGAAGAGACTGAAGAAAAAGATGTTCCTGATGTAGTTATTCCTACAGTTGAGAATCCACCAGTTGCAGAAGAAACACCAACTGAAGAAGTTGCTAGTGAAGAAGTACAAGAAGATGCTCTTCCTATACCAGCTGTTGGTGAGGTAGCAATACCAGTGGTTGA
>OCTW011467339.1_pt1 | contig 12203 bp, 10 predicted proteins | sample 1539671 | NCBI WGS metagenome assembly OCTW01 (sample SAMN02144230, study PRJEB22623) | gut metagenome | biome: sheep rumen | host: Ovis aries | place: New Zealand | reverse complement strand
TTTCTTCTGCTGTTTCGGGACGACGATGACGAGCCGTTTCGCCGCATCAGCCTGGAGAGGCATGTCAGGCAGGGGACTTTCAGCTGTGTGCGCATCCGCGATCCGAAGCTTGCCACATACCGGTATGCCTATGAAGTGGACGGATGTATCGTCCCGGATCCTTACGGGGTGAGCTTCACAGGATGCAGCCATTACGGGGAGATATCCAAGGGACCGGTGACGAGCAGTCTGTCATTTCTTAATGAAGAGAATGCATTTGACTGGAAGGGGGACCGATATCCGCGCACGCCTTTTTCGGACAGTGTATTTTACAAGCTGCACGTCCGGGGGTTCACGAAGTCGGCAACTTCCGGGGTCCCGCAGCAGGAGCGGGGGACCTTCGCCGGAGTGACCAGAAAAGTTTCTTACATCGCGTCGCTGGGGGTCACAGCTGTCGAGCTGATGCCGGCGTATGAGTTTGACGAGTGCCACAGACTGACGGCGGGCGGGCTGAAGGCGCAGGCCCCGGGGATGCCGGGGGAGAAGAAGGACCTTAATTTCTGGGGCTACACGCCGGCGTTCGGCTATTTCGCGCCGAAGGCGGCATACTGCGCCGACAGGAGCGGTCATTACACGGATGAATTCCGCACGATGGTGCGCCGGATGCACAGGGCGGGGCTTGAAGTCATCATGGAGATGTACTTCTCGGACGAGGAGCCGGGGATGGTTCTTGACTGTCTGCACTACTGGGTGGACAGCTATCATGTAGACGGTTTTCACCTGTATGCCTCAGAGGCGACGCTGACGGCAGCGGTTGCGGATCCGTATCTGGCTGATACCAAGCTCATCACGGTCTGGTGGGACAGGACGCTTCCGAGAAAGCGCCATGTGGCGTCGTACAATGACGGCTGCCGGCAGGTGATGCGCCGATTCCTGAAGGGAGATGACAACCAGATCCGATCGTTGATCGGGATCATCCGCGACTGTCCGCAGACGTGCGCGCGGATCAACAGTGTGACAGGCCATGACGGCTTCACGCTGGCAGATCTGTACTCCTATGAGCGCAAGCGCAACGAGAGCGGAGGGGAAACCGAGAATTACAGCTGGAACTGCGGCGTGGAAGGCCAGACGAAAAAGCGCTCTGTCCTGACACTGCGCAGGCAGATGCGCGAGAACGCCATACTGCTGCTCATGCTCCTGCAGGGCGCCCCGCTGCTTCGGGCAGGCGATGAATTTCTGAATTCGCAGGACGGCAACAACAATCCCTACGACATTGACAGCGAGCTCTCATGGCTGAACTGGAACCGGAGCGCCGAGGCGGCGCGGATGCTCAGATTCACGCGGGAGGCTCTGGCGTGGCGCCGCGCGCACAAAATCCTGCACATGGACGGGCCGCTCCTTGGCAGTGATACGCTTTCGGTCGGCTGCCCGGATTTTTCGGTGCACGGCGAAAACGCCTGGTTCACGAGAACGGACAGCTCTGTGCGGCAGATCGGCCTGATGTTCTGCGAGAAGTATGCAGATCCGGACAGCGACAGCCTGCTGTATGCGGCCGTCAACATGTACTGGGAGCCCTGGGATCTGGCACTTCCGGACGCGGACCGCAGGGAAGGGTGGCGGATTTCCATCTGCGACAGCGAGAAGGAAAAACCGGTGATATCAGACGACCAGAGAAAACTCACAGTTCCGCCGCGAAGCATCTGCATACTGGAGGGACATCTCAGGAAGGAAACAGGCAGTGGACGAGACACTTGAGACAGCCAGAAAGACCGTGGCGGCACTGGAAGACATGGAGGATGGCGGTGAGTCGCTTCGCGTATCCGAGACGGCCGTGACTGTCAGCTTGGATCATGCGATGGAGTATTACCTGTACCGGTGGTATTTCCCGGACAACGGAAGGGAACTTCACATTGCGCCGGTGCCGTACAGCACATACTATCTGCAGGTGGGGAGCGCAAAGCTGCGCGAGGGAAAGCCCCACGCCGCGTTCCGCTGCTTCCGGAAGGCGGAGCTCTGGAATCCGGTCAGCCTCACGGCAAAGCTTGCTGCAGCCGAGGCTCTGAAGCAGGAAGGCAAGCTCAGACCCTATCTGAAGAAAACGCAGGAGGCGCACCGCTACTGCCTGACGAGGGCGGAGACGGCCAGATACTACCGCAACGCGGGATTTTATTTCGTCGAGAAGTACAGGCCGGATGTGGCGCGGGCCTGCTACATCCGGGCAAACCGGTACTTTCACTCACAGAATGCAGATCTTGAGCTTCAGTATCTTGAAACAGCACTTCGCGACACGACGCCGCAGATGACAGACGAGGAGATTGACAGGCTCCTCCTTGCCGAATCTGTTTTTACCCGGCCGGATGAGACTTCTATTCAGGTCGTGTGCCACGCGGGGTACGATCTTGTCCGCGCAGGGCGGATGCAGGAGGCAGCCGACTGCTTTGAAGTGGCGTCGGACATCAGCCGTGACGGCGAGCTGCAGGCCCTGGTCCGGAGACTGAGAGGATAAATGTATGGATTTTACTGAGACGGACAGTATTCTGTTTGATCTGGACGGGACACTCTGGGACTCCCGGGACGGAGTTCTGAGAGCGTGGAACGAAGTGATCACATCCAGCCCGGAGGCCGCAAGAGGGCCGCTCACGAAGGAAGAAATTCTTCCGTGCTTCGGCCTGCCCATGGATGTGATCCGGGACAGGCTTCTCTCCGGAGCGGCGCCAGATGCGCGCGAGCGCGTCATGGAGGCAATGTGCGCCCATGAGAACCAGTATCTGCGCGAGCACGGCGGCAAGTTGTTCCCGGGGCTTGAAGAGACACTCGCATTCCTCGCACGGCGCCTTCCGCTCTTCATTGTGAGCAACTGCCAGGACGGGTACATCGAGGCTTTTCTCGGCGCCCACGGGCTCGGAAGGTACTTCAGGGACACGGAGTGCTGGGGACGGACACATACCGGCAAGGACGGAAGCATCCGGATCCTGATGGAAAGAAACAACCTGCGGCACGCAGTCTACGTCGGTGACACGGACGGTGACGAGAGATCTGCGAGAGCTGCCGGCCTGCCGTTTATTTTCGCGGCGTACGGATTCGGACAGGCAGCGGCGCCGGACGCGGCCATAGGCTGCCTGCGTGATCTCGAGGAACTGTTTCAGAGAGGCGGTGCGGTATGATACAGCTGCTGGCCGTTCAGGCGGTCGAGAAGAAGGTACATTTCCCGGAGGCGGTTATGGTCGGAAACTACGAGTGCGCGTATGCGGCCGGATACCTCGCGGGAAAATTTAATATTTTATTGGAAAAACTACATTCCGCGGATGAACTCAGAGAAACCGTGGCGGAAATTCTCAAGCATCCGGAACCGGAAGATGCGAGAGAAAAGCGATTTTTTGAAATGCTGAAGGGATATGAAGTGACAAAGACCTTTGACGAAGACGCCGCGCAACTCTACGCCACAGGCCGCTCACGGGCATCCGGGGCGACTTGACATAGTTTCAAATTCATACTATCATTTCGACTTGACGGTGCTTACGACCGGCATGATTCTTCATTCGAGGTGTGAGATGACAAAAAGGGTAGAGGTATCAAATCTCGAGAATAAGCATAAGAACGCGATCGCTGAGCTTGTTCAGAAGGCCTGCAAGTATGAGAGCCATATCGAACTGGCTGGGAACGGCAAGAACATCAACGGCAAGAGCCTGATGGGGATGATGGCGTTCGGCCTTCATGACGGCATGAAAGTTGACGTCTGTGCCGAGGGCGCCGACGCTGAGCAGGCGGTGGCGGATATTTGTGAATTCCTGGCTTCATAATGCTTCAGGTTGACTTCAGTTTAAGCATAGCAGATGGAGGAGAAAGGTATGAGCAGGACCAGAAAGACAACGACAGCATCAAAGAGAACAGCAGCAAAGGGCGGGGCCGCTGTGACAAAGGAGCCGCTGATGGCAGATGCTCTGAAGGCGGAGGAAAAAGCCGGAAAAGCAGCTGAGACAGTTGAAAAGAAGGCGGAAGTCGTGAAGGAGAACGCCGAAAAGAGGACAGCCGAGGTGAAAAAGGCCGCTGAGGAAAAGACAGCCGAGGTGAAAAAAGCGGCTGAAGAGAAGACAGCCGAGGTCAGAAAGGCTGTTGAAAAGGCGGGCAAAGAAGTAAAGGAAGCTGTCGCTGAGAAGAAGGAAGAAGTGAAGAAAGCTGTGAAGGCACCGGCCAGAGCGGCGCGCGCGAAAAAGGCCGCGAAGGCAGAGCCGCTGACGAAGGTGTTCTTCCAGTATATGGGCGGTCAGGTTGATCAGGAGACGCTTGTCAAAAAGGTTGTGGACGACGCGAACGCTCAGGGTGTTGACGTTTCAAGCGTCAAGCTGTATGTAAAGCCGGAAGAGGGCAAGTGCTATTACGTCGCCAACGACAATTTCATGGGCGCCGTGGATCTGTTCTGAGATCCGTATCAGACTTGATACAGTATAAGAAGATGTGCCGGAGCTGGATTTCCGACACATCTTTTTTTGATGCCCGGCAATCGGCATTGAATGAATACTGAAAAAAGTGTTAATATGATAAAAGTGAGCGGCATTACAGCCGCTTTTTTAAGGCCAGAAGAAGGGATTGTATGTTTGAAATCGGTGACAAGGTTGAATATGGCGTCCTCGGAACCTGTGAGATCACGAATATCGGGAAGCCGGAGATAAAAGGAGTTGACGGTACGTTCTATTTCCTGAAGCCGTTGTACGACGACCGCGGGATCATATACTGCCCGGTTCACAACAAAGTGCCGATCCGGTATGTGATGAGCGCCAAAGATGCGGAAGAACTGATGATTCTGGCGTCCGGCTGTGCAAAAGACGCCGCGATGAACCGGAGGATTTCTCCGAGGGACTACGAGACGATCGTCAAATCGCAGGATCCGAGGGAGATCATGCATCTGATCCGCCATCTGTACAACATCCGCAATGAGCGCGCCAGACAGGTGAGGCGGATGAAGTCCGCGGACGCAAGAATGCTTGCAGAGGCAAAGAAGATTCTGTACCAGGAGCTGGCCACGGCGACGGGACAGGAACTGGACGGCTTGACAGCCCGGATGGACGCAGCTCTAGGCATCGGGATCTGAACCGGGCCTGGAGAAGCTGCGCTTAAAAGTCCGTCTTCTTGATAATGCACAAGGGCGGTGCTACTATTGGAAGAACTGCTGCAAAGGGAGGCGCTTTCCTGCTTTCCACGCGGCAGTCAAAGGTCAGGAGGAAGAGCATCAATGGGGAAACAGCTTGATAAGACGTATGATCCGGCTGCCATCGAGGGCAGACTGTATCAGAAGTGGCTTGACAAAAAATATTTTCACGCGCAGGTCGACAAGAGGAAAAAACCCTTCTCAATCGTCATGCCGCCGCCGAATATCACCGGCAAGCTGCACATGGGTCACGCACTGGACAATACCATGCAGGATATTCTGGTCCGCTTCAAGAGGATGCAGGGGTATGAGGCACTCTGGGTTCCGGGCACGGATCACGCCAGCATCTCCACAGAGGTCAAGGTCACGAATGCCCTGAAGGAAAAAGGCATCGACAAGCATGCGATCGGCCGCGAGGAATTCCTGAAGCATGTCTGGTCCTGGAAGAAAGAATACGGCGGCATGATCACGAGTCAGCTGAAGAAGATCGGCTCTTCCTGTGACTGGGACCGCGAGCGTTTCACGATGGATGAGGGCTGCTCAAAGGCTGTCCGTCAGGTGTTCGTCAATCTGTACAACAAAGGCCTTATCTATCAGGGCAACCGCATCATAAACTGGTGCCCGGTCTGCCACACATCTCTCTCGGACGCGGAAGTTGAGTACGAGGAGCAGGAAGGACATTTCTGGTATATCAATTACCCGGTTGTCGGAGAAGAGGGACGATATGTTATGATCGCCACCACGCGCCCGGAGACGCTGCTGGGCGACACGGCGCTTGCCGTCAACCCGGACGACGAGCGCTACAAGGATCTGGTCGGCAAGATGGTGCATCTGCCGCTGACGGACAGGGACATTCCCATCATCGCGGATTCGTATGTCGACAGAGAGTTCGGCACCGGCGTCGTGAAGATCACGCCGGCTCACGATCCGAATGACTTCGAAGTCGGCAGGCGTCACAACCTCGAGCAGATCAACATCCTGAACGACGACGCCACCCTGAATGACCGATGCGGGAAGTACGCCGGCATGGACCGCTACGCGGCGCGCGAGGCGATGGTGGAGGACCTGAAGAAGCAGGGGCTTCTTGTCAAGGTTGAGACCATTCATCACAACGTCGGCGTGCACGACCGCTGCCATACCACGGTGGAGCCGATGGTGAAGAAACAGTGGTTCGTCAGGATGAACGATCTGATCAAGCCGGCGGCGGATGCTGTCAGAACCGGCCAGATCCGTCTCATCCCGGACAGCATGAAGAGTACATACTTCAACTGGACCGACAACATCCGCGACTGGTGCATCTCAAGACAGCTCTGGTGGGGGCACCGGATCCCGGCGTACACCTGCGATGACTGCGGCGAGCTGACTGTTTCGGCGGAACCTGTCACCAGGTGCCCGAAGTGCGGAAGCACTCATATCACGCAGGATCCGGACACGCTGGACACATGGTTCTCGTCAGCTCTCTGGCCGTTCTCCACTCTCGGATGGCCGGATAAGACTCCGGAGCTGGAGTACTTCTATCCGACGAGCGTTCTGGTGACCGGATATGACATCATCTTCTTCTGGGTCATCCGCATGATCTTCTCGGGCTACGAGAACATGGGACAGCCGCCGTTTAAGAACGTGTTGTTCCACGGCCTTGTGCGCGACTCTCAGGGGCGCAAGATGAGCAAGTCTCTTGGCAACGGCATCGATCCGCTGGAGGTCATAGACAAGTACGGAGCTGACGCGCTCAGGGCATCCCTCATAAGCAACTCGACGCCGGGCAACGACATGCGCTTTTACTACTCCCGCGTCGAGGCGTGCCGCAATTTTGCGAACAAGGTGTGGAACGCCTCCCGGTTCGTGATGATGAACGATCCGGACAACACAGTGAAGGCAGACAGCAGAAGACCGGCGCACTTCACAGACGCCGACAAGTGGATCCTCTCCAGAACCAACCGCATCGTGCGGGAAGTGACGGAGAATCTCGAGAACTATGACTTAGGCATCGCTTACGACAAGCTCGCCGGCTTCATCCGCGACGTCTTCTGCGACTGGTACATCGAGATGGTCAAGCCGCGCCTGTACAGGACGGATGACGAGGCGGACCGCACGTGTGCGCTCTGGACAACCAAGAATGTTCTCATCACGCTGCTCAAGCTGCTGCACCCGTTCATGCCGTTCATTACGGAGGAGATCTTCTGCACGCTTCAGGACAGCGAGGAATCAATCATGATCTCCCGCTGGCCGCTGTACGACGAGACGCTTGACTTCCCGAAGGAAGAAGAAGACATTCAGAGAGTCATGGAGGCTGTCCGCGCGATCCGCAACGCCCGCACGCAGATGAATGTGGCTCCGTCCCGCAAGGCAAAGGTGTATGTGGTGTCTGACAACCCGGCTGTCCGCTCGGTATTTGAGAAGTCCGGCCAGTTCTTTGCGACGCTTTCGTTCGCGTCTGAGGTGGCGGTGCAGGCTGACAAGACCGGGATCGACGATTCGGCGGTTTCGGTTGTCATCCGTGACGGCGAGATCTTTATGCCATTTGCCGACCTTGTCGACATACAGCTTGAGATACAGCGCCTGAAGAAAGAAGAGGCGAGACTGACCGGGGAGGTCATGCGCTCCAAAAAGATGCTCTCCAACGAGAAGTTCCTCGCCAAGGCGCCCGCCGCGAAGGTTGAGGAAGAGAAGAATAAACAGAAGAATTATCAGACAATGCTGGCGGCGACAAAGGAGCGGCTGGCCGCGCTGCAGAAGTGAGGCTTGTGGATGGAGTTTGTATTTTCGGAGCGCGCAGAGCACTTTGGGTTGAATATTTTCGCCGAACTGCTTGAGAAAAAGGATGAACGCATTAAGGCCGGAAAGCCGGTCTATGACATGTTTGTGGGTACGCCGGACTTCAAGCCGGCGCCCTACGTCATGAAGGCGGTGAGCGAGGCGGCGCTGGATCCGGATAATTACAAATACGCGATCCGGGACAGTGCCGAGCTGATCCAGGCTGTGCAGGCCTGGTATGCGAGGCGTTACAACGTCACGCTCAGACCGGATGAGATCATGTCGTTAAACGGCACGCAGGAAGGGTTCGCGCATATCGCCTGGACCGTCTGCGAGCCGGGCGATATCGTTCTGACGCCCAATCCGGGGTATCCGATCTTTTCAGACGGTCCGTATCTGTGCGGCGCGAAAGTCGTCAACTACGATCTTGACCCGGACAATCATTACGCGCCGCTTCTTGAAAAGATTCCGGAGGACACAGCCCGGAAGGCGAAGATGATCGTCGTGTCCTACCCGCTGAATCCGACATGCACCTGTGCGGACCGCGAATCCTATGAGAATCTCATACGTTTTGCCAGGAAGTATAATATTCTCGTTGTGCACGACAACGCGTACTCGGAGATTGAGTACGACGGCCGCAGAGGCTTTTCCTTCCTTTCTTTGCCGGGGGCCATGGATGTTGGTGTTGAGTTCAACTCCCTCTCCAAGACGTACAACCTGACAGGGCTGCGGATTTCCTTTGTTCTCGGCAATCCGGCAGTGATCGCGAAGTTCCGGGTTATCCGCTCCCAGTTTGATTACGGCATGTGTCTGCTGCAGCAGAAGGCAGCCGTGGCTGCGCTGACCGGTTCGCAGGCTGAAGTCCGCAGGCAGGAGATGGCGTATCAGGAGCGGCGGGACGCGCTCTGCAGCACGCTCACTGCCGGAGGCTGGAAAGTCACAGGCTCAGAGGGCACAATGTTCGTGTGGGCTCCGATTCCGAAAGGGTTTAAAGACGACCGGGAGTTCTGTTTTGCGATGCTTCGCGAGACAGGCGTGCTCTGCACGCCCGGCTCGGCGTTCGGTTCTCTGGGGAAAAATCACGTTCGCTTTGCACTCGTGCTTCCGGCAGAAAAGACAAAGTGGTGCGCCTCGCAGATAACCTCCTGGCTTGCTTCCAGAAAGAAGTGAGCCGTCTCACTTGACAAATGCACCCACAGGAATTACTGTAAACAGGAAATAACGCGCAGGTCCGGCAGCCTGGGCCGGCGCGTTTTTTGCCGAAAGGCTGACAATTTCATATCTTGAGCTCTTCGGGGCAAGGTGACACGCGGGGAAGCCTCGCGTGAATTCCTGACCGGCGGTATGCCGCAGTCGTTTTAAGCGTCTGACAGGCGAGCCCGCGAGCCGGATGAAAAGACTTGAAAGTCTGCAGAATTCTCCGGCAGATGAGGTGAGAAGCCTCAGCCGACAGTACAGTCTGGATGTGAGAAGGGAGAATTCTATGCAGATTGTAAAAGAGAACATTGTATTTCTTGCCGTTTCGATTGCGATTACCGTCGCGGTCTATTTGTGCGCTCTTCTTTTCCAGAAGATCATCGAACGGACAAGCGGCCGGAGGTTCGCCGGCGAAAAGACGAAGGTGAATCATCTTGTCATACTCGCCATGTTCACCGCGATTTCCGTCATTCTGATGTATGTGGATTTTCCGCTGCCGTTTCTGGCACCGTCCTTCTACAAGATCGACTTCTCGGAAGTTCCGATCCTTATCGGCGCATTTATGCTCGGGCCCTGTGCCGGTGTCATCATGGAGGCTCTCAAGAATCTCCTGATGATTGTCGTGAAGGGGACGAGTACCGCCTTTGTCGGGGAATTCGCCAACTTTATCATCGGATGCTTTCTTGTAGTGCCGGCAGCCATCCTGTACCATTTCCATCGGACGAAGAAACGGGCGGTTGTGAGCCTCATCGTCGGATCTGCCTTCATGACTGCCGGCGGAGTACTGCTCAATGCCGTATATCTGCTGCCGAAATATTCGCAGCTCTACGGCATGCCAGTTTCATCGTTCATTGAGATGGGAAGCGCAATCAACTCCGGCGTGAACGATATTTATTCCTTTGCCGCCATCTGTGTCGGGCCGTTCAATCTGATGAAGGCAGGCATTGTGAGCATCATCGTCGCGCTTTTGTACCCGCATCTGTCAAGGCTGTTAAAGGGCGATCACTGACCCTGCGCCTCAAAGAACGCAATTCTGAGTAACCCCGCAGCGGCTGCCTGCGGGGTTTTTTCGAACACAAACCGGTCACATCTTTTTATGCGCGGTATGGTATAATACAAAAATCTGCAGTCAGCAGAAAGCATATTGACGATTGCCTTTTTTGAGGACTGAAAAAAGGGAGGAATCCCGGTGAAAGACGGATTTCTGAATGTGGCGGCCTTCACTCCCAGACTGAAAGTTGCCGACTGTGCCTATAACACGCAGCAGATTCTCTGCGCGATGGATGAAGCCCGCGAGGCGGATATCCAGCTTCTGGTTCTCCCGGAACTTGCCGTAACGGGGTATACCTGCGGCGATCTGTTTCTGACGAGGACCCTGCAGGATGCTGCGAGGAGCGGCCTGAGTGAGATTGTGCAAAAAAGTGCATGCTGCCCCGGGATGATCATACTTGTCGGACTGCCGCTTGTCGTCAGCGGAAAACTGTACAACGTGGCGGCGGCAGTGTACGAGGGCAGGGTGCTGGCATTTATTCCGAAGAGGAATCTTCCCAATTACAATGAATTCTATGAGAGGCGGCAGTTCACGCCGGGACGCCCTGACGTGACAGACATCCTGTTTGACGGACGTCCCGTCGCGTTTGGGGGAAATATTCTTCTTGCATGCGCGGAGAATCCGGATCTTTGCATTGGCGCGGAGATCTGTGAAGACCTGTGGGTTCCGCTGCCGCCGAGTGTGAACCACGCACTTGCCGGTGCGACTCTCATCGCCAATCTCTCGGCGAGCAATGAGCTCATCGGCAAGGCGGATTACCGCCGGGCGCTCGTGACAGGCCAGTCGGCAAGACTGGTGGCTGCCTATGTCTACTGCAGCAGCGGCCGGGACGAGTCCACGCAGGACATCGTCTTCTCCGGACACCGCCTGATCGCGGAAAACGGCGCAATGCTGGCGGAGTCGGAGCGATTCACGGACGGGTTCCTGAAGGCTCAGGTGGACCTTCAGAAGCTGACAGCCGAGAGAGTGCGGATGACGACATTTACCACGAATGATGAAGGGTACCGGATCATTCCGTTCTCCATGGAGCCAAGGCAGCTGCGCCTGACACGCCGATACGACCGCACGCCGTTTGTGCCGGATGCCTCCGGCGAGAGAGAACGGCGCTGCGGTGAGATCCTGCAGATGCAGAACATGGGGCTGCGAAAAAGACTGGCGCACATCGGCTGCTCGCACGCGGTGATCGGCATCTCGGGAGGACTTGACTCCACACTCGCGCTTCTAGTGACAGCGAGGGCATTTGACTCCCTGGGACTTTCCCGGAAGGGGATTATCTGCGTCACGATGCCGGCTTTCGGGACGACGGACAGGACATATAACAACGCCGTGACGCTTACCCGCCAGATGGGCTGCACGCTCAAAGAGATCAACATTCTGAAGGCGGTGCGGCAGCACTTTGCGGACATCGGCCAGGACGAGAACGTGCACGATGTGACGTATGAGAACGCACAGGCCAGAGAGCGGACGCAGATCCTTATGGACCTGGCCAACATGTATAATGGAATTGTGATCGGAACCGGAGATCTGAGCGAGCTGGCGCTGGGCTGGGCCACCTACAACGGTGACCACATGTCCATGTATGGCGTCAACGCGTCCGTGCCAAAGACACTCGTGCGCTATCTGGTACGCTTCGAGGCGGATACCTGTTCAGACGGGGAACTTGCCAAGGCCCTTCTGGATGTTCTTGACACACCGGTGAGCCCGGAGCTTCTCCCGCCGGAAGAGGGGCAGATCTCACAGAAAACCGAGGATCTGGTCGGACCGTATGAGCTGCACGATTTCTTCCTGTATCACACGCTGCGTTTCGGTGTGCATCCGAAGAAGCTCTTCCGGATCGCGCGGGCTGCATTCGCCGGCGTCTACGATGCGCAGACGATTTACCACTGGCAGAGGACCTTTACCTGGCGGTTCTTTGCGCAGCAGTACAAGCGCTCCTGCCTTCCGGATTCCCCGAAGGTCGGTACCGTCGCGGTGAGCCCGAGAGGCGATCTGCGCATGCCAAGCGACGCGTCCGGTGCGGTCTGGATGGCGGAGCTGGATACAATAGAAAAAAATCTTACCAAGGAAGGATAATAC
>OCTW011553223.1_pt1 | contig 12206 bp, 8 predicted proteins | sample 1539671 | NCBI WGS metagenome assembly OCTW01 (sample SAMN02144230, study PRJEB22623) | gut metagenome | biome: sheep rumen | host: Ovis aries | place: New Zealand | reverse complement strand
CTCTCGGCGTTCGCGCATGCGGCTCCGTCGGCGGACAACTACGCATCCGTTACGAACGACTGGTATCAGGGCAACTGGACGAACGTCTTCGAGCTGGCGCAGCAGCGGTTGGCGGCGAATACGAACGATCTCGTCGCTTCGCACCTGATGGTTTCGTACGACATTCTGTTCTCAGACTACCAGGCCATATCAAACTCCATATTGCGCCTTGTTGGGGCGTTGGATTCCGTTACCGAGCCATCGCTCACGAACCTGTGCGCCAACCTTCGATCCGGGTGGGTGTACTATTTGGACGAGTTCCTGCCGCAGCAGACCGAGGCCATACTCCAGGAGCAGAGGGCGAAGTCCCAGATCCCGCACAAGCCCCTGGACTGCGACTTCGTCCTCGAGCAGGTGGCGGAGAAGGGGCTGTGGACGCCGCTCCTACAGTGACGGTGCCTTGGAAATTCGTCCATAGGGCCTAACCCCATGGAAGTCAATAAGTAAGAGCGTAACAATTCGGAAGTCAGACAAAAAATTTCTAACCAAACAAAATGCGAAAGGACAATAAAATGAAATATGCGTACATTAATCTTGAAAAGTTATCGCCGACCGAAAAGCGACTGCTTAATCTTTTAGATGAGAAGAAAGAGGTGCACTTTTGTTTCTGGAAGAAAGATGGAGCCGGAGAGGTGCGCAGGGATGCGCGAGGGACGAGAAATACAGAGTATATTCCGCCTGAGAAATGGCCTAAGAATCCAACGGATGATGTTGGTAATAAAATCAATTACTATGATTTTGACAGGAACGATTGGCGTGGGGTTAGTGTTGGGAAATTGATAGAAATTAAGGAGGTCTGAAGCGCTCGTCCATGTGAGCTGACACAATGGGAGGGGAGTATTACTGTGGTAATTTACTGTGGCAATCATTTCGGACTATTTATCCTTCATTCTTGAGCAGATAGGGCGGAAATTACTATGGGAAGTGTGACAGAAGCTCTTGCGAGGATAACCGGAAGACCGTGTTTCGAGACATATCGTCGGTGTCTCGATAAAGAGAGACTGTCTCTACTGGAGTATGATTATTGCGATCAGGAGTTTATGGCACAGCAAGGCGAGACAATCCGTTATGAAGGAGCTCGAGACGTTGCCTCAATAGCAGCTGGTTGGGCTGGACACGATCCGGCATTTAAGCTATTCCTAGACGGTTCGAGAAGGACGTACAAGATCGTCGATATGTCGATTGGATCACAGGTGTTTCCGATTGTGGTTGGCCAGGTTGGAGTTGGTGTTTGCAAACGGGTGTCTCGACGTGTCGCTCCATGCGAACTCATGTTCGATATCGTTTTGGCAGTTCCAGACAAGATCAATCCTGACGGCGGTGGATCACGGCAGAATGTGGCGTATTGTGCGGATCTTCTGGAGAAGCTAAACCAAGAACAAAGCCGAGTACAGATCAATGATGTCGTATTTTATTCATCGCAGTTGAAAGACCGTGAGAACTTCGAGGACAAGGCTGTCGCCCGTATTCACGATTATATGATTACACATGAGAAAGCGATGGTTGATCAGCTTGTTCAAAAGCGGATATTGACTGATCGCTCATGGTTGATTAAGGATGGATCGCTTGAGTACTCTAAAGTTGCCGACAAGGACGACAAGTTTTCTTTCAATCGAATTCGTAACAACTTTCGTCGGGTGGTGGGTGTGTCAAAGTCATTCAATCCTGAATTGGCGAAACTCAAGAGTAACAAGAGCGCAGCTGGACTTATTGCACGCTTGCACGAGAACGAGAGGACGCCGGCTGCTATGTACAAGAGTGAGCGTCTGGGGTTTTCGGCGTTTGCTGTCTGGTATGTGCGCCTTCGCGAACCTCGGCAGGGACGAGGTCCATTCGATGGGATTGTAAAGGTCGAGAAGGTGCTTGTTACTGATCACGAGAGGGAATTTGGCTTGGAAAGCTCGGAAGTGGACAATATAAGCGCTTGGTTGCTAAATGAGCGTAATCCCGTATGCTATGGAAAGGATAGCCGATGGGCGAATCATCTCTACCCCGTGTATTTGACGGAAACTTATGTGAAAAGCAAGTATCGTGGTGAGCAGCATTTCGTAAATCTGTTTTAGGAGTTTTGTTATGGCACAAAAAATTATTGGCAAGGTCGCGGCACTCGAAAACAATCCGAGTACGATTGATCACTTTTACTTCTGGACAGACAAAAACACGCTCCTTAATCCGTTCGACGTTGTTGTTGTTGAGCATGTCAGGGGTAGTAAAACGTATGGCGTTGTCGAAGAAATTTCGCACATTACGGATTCTGAGAGTTTCTTGGGCGAGTACTTTTCAAATGACTTCGGTTCCTTGGATGTTGTTCCCAACACTGAGCGTGTTGGGATGAACTTTGTGTTGGCACGTGTTGTCAAAAACACGCAGAATATCTATATCCCGGTGCAGAATGGGCAGCGGGTATCGTTGGGAGATCGTAAAGACATAGAGGAAGCGTTGGGGCTTGACGAGGTGAAAAACAAGACGGTCTGTGGGTATTTGCAGATGTATGAAGGCGTAGATGGTGCCGAGGTGGATTTGCCAGTGTATGTGAACTCGGATTTCTTGATAGGTCCAGAAGGTGCACACCTGAATATTTCTGGCATTTCAGGTCTTGCCACAAAGACCTCCTATGCGATGTTTCTTCTGAACGCCTTACAGCAAAAGTACATGGCGGACAAGGCGAAGAAATCTGTCGCATATATCTTCTTGAATGTTAAAGGGCGCGACCTTCTGACGATTGACCAGCCTGGACAGCCATTAAGCGATTTTGACAAGGCCATGTATAAAGACATGGGATTGGAGGAGAAGCCGTTTCAAAATGTTCGGTACTTTTATCCCTACGGTGGGCGTGATACGATCAAGAGTTATGTTAGGCCTGAAGTGTTCGCCGCCCAGTGCAAGGCCAAACGGGCGAAGAAATTCAAGTTCTCGTTTAACGAGGACAAAGAGAATCTTGATCTGTTGTTCTCGAATGTAGATGATCCAACCCAGACGATGGAGTCGATTATCAATTTCATTGTCTCGGAGCAGAAGCCGTTCAATTCAGTGGACACCTGGGACAGTATGCTTGAAGCTGTTCAGGAGATGGGTGAGAAGGGTGGTCCTGCGGCCAGCAAGGAAATATCGGTTATGAGCTGGCGTAAGTTCAAGCGTATTGTGAAAAAGTCAATATCAATTGACAGAATGTTTACGGATGAGGTGCGCCCAGAGAAGGATGAGGTACGTCTTGAATCCGCCATACGGGGCATCAAGCCCAATGAAGTCTTCGTGGTAGATGTCGCTAAGCAGGACGAGAACATGCAGGCGTTTGTCTTTGGCGCGGTTATGCAGGCTGTGACGCGGCTGAAACTTGGTGACTTTGATGAGGACATGACGGCGGAGGAACGCAAGCAGGTGCCGGACAGGATCGTGCTGTTCGTTGATGAACTTAATAAATACGCTGCGTCCGATGCGCCGAAGTCGTCGCCTATTCTGCGCCTGCTTCTTGATATAGCGGAGCGTGGCCGATCCTTGGGTATTGTCCTGTTCTCGGCTGAACAGTTCAAGAGTTCGATCCACAAGCGCGTTTCTGGCAACTGCTCGACCCACGCATACGGGCGGACGAACAGCGTCGAGGTTTCGGATAAGACCTATTCATTCGTGCCGAACACATATAAGAACATGATGACACGCCTTAAACAGGGGCATTACATTATTCAGAATCCGGTGTTCCATTCATTGCTAAAAGTGCGCTTCCCCATGCCGCTTTACAAACAGGACAAGGGGGATAACTAAAATGGATACCACTGCTAATAATAGCCGCTTTTGGGGATTTAAGGAATCCTGGAGATACATAAGAGAAGCATTTTCGGCTGAATATTGTCAAGTTGTACCTCTTGTGTATTTTTTTGTAGTCGTTTTAGTGTTTGGTGGAAGTGGCCTTTGGGAAAGTCTGTGTAGCCTAAAAATGCCTGATGGTGTGATGGCATGCAACACGATAGCATTGTCTGTTGCGTCGGCGGCATGTGTTGATCTTGTGTTTTCACGAAAGAACCGGCCATTACAGGCGTTGGGCCTTTTGGTTTTAATAATTACATGTGGATTGCATGTTTTGGCTGTGGTTTGGAGTGATAAGATTAACATTTCTGGGTTACTAGCTTTTATCGCGTGGTTGTTTGCCCATGTTACTTGGTGGGTTGTTAACGTACACAATCCAAATTTAACCGATGTTGATCCAGACGATTCGTCGGGGGGGCCGACTAGTCGTGCCCTTGCGGGCTGTGGGGAATACAAAGGGTTAAAGGTGTAAAGACATGAAGTGTTTGGCAATTAGAGTTCGTCAACCAATTGGTGAATTCTTTCTCACCTCATTACCGGCTAGTCTACTGCTAAAAGTATGTTTTAGAAAACCGCATTCACGATATTGTATGAATCAGGATGGCAGTGTGTGTGATTCTGGGATACAACGAAAACGTGTTGAATCAAGGGTGACTTCAATTCATGATTTCCTTCAAACCACAGAAGCAACGTTGCCTGGTACGTTAGTTCTCGCTGCTAATTTTACGGAGGATGGTAAGTTCATTGGAGATGATGAAAATGGATTTCTAGACTCTCGTCGATGGGAGAAGAGGGCAATCGATGAAGAACACCGTTTGTTTGAAATTACATTCCCAGAAGACCAGAGACTCGTTGCTATTGTTGATGGGCAGCATCGTCTAGGAGGTTTCGAGGGACAGACAGATAATACTGTTGCTCAGATGGAATTGCCATGTGCCATCTTTCTTGATATGCCAATACCCCTTCAGGCGTATGTATTTGCTACGATAAACTTCAATCAAAAGCCGGTGAGTAAAAGTCAGACATATGAATTGTTCGGCTACAACATAGACCATGAGGAACCATGCGCGTGGTCTCCTGATAAATTTGCGGTTTTTCTTACCCGTAAACTTAATGCCGATGAAAAATCTCCAATTAATGGGCACATTAAAGTCTCTGCCATAGATTATACCGAGAGTAATGTAGAGCATAGTCATAGTCTGGCTGGACATTGGTTGGTGTCTACGGCAACATTCGTTAATGGAATCTTGTCGATGATATCGAGTAATCCGCAAAATGACAGAAATGTAATGAATCAAGTGGTATTAGCGGACAGAAACCGTTCAATGCTGGTCAGCTCTGATTCAGATAAGGGTATGCCACCGTTGCGAGGATACTATGTAGAATGTTGTGACGAATTGATTTATAAAATATTTTGTAATTTCTTTATTGCTACAGAGGCTCTTTTCAATAGTGAGAAACATGAGCAGTACGAGCTGTTCCACAAGACCGTTGGAGTCAACGCACTGTTCAAAGTGATGAAGATCTTATTGCCAATAGCAATAGACAATGGGGATGTTACGGCAATGATGTGGATGCAATGGTTCTTGTCTAAAAATAAGATGATCGATTTTCATGACCCGTATCTGTCGGGTTCTTCGGGAACTCATGTAGGACGTATTCGTGATATGCTACTATTAATGGCTGGCTATAAGAAGCTGGAGGACTTCAAAGAAAAAGAATATTACCCTTATTACGAACAGCTCTGGAATAACGCAAAGGACGTATCTAATGCTTAAAGATCACGAACCGATATTCGGTAAAAATGTTATTGAGACATTGTCTGAGGGGATGTATGACAATCCCTTGTTCCTCTATCGTGAGTATGTGCAGAATGCAGCAGATGCAATCGATACTGCTATTGAGGCTGGAGTCCTTGAGAAGGATGAAGGCCAAATTCAGATCACGATAGATTCCGACAAACGGCAAGTTGTATTCCTTGATAATGGAATCGGAATTGCGAAGCGCAATGTTCCAGCAATGTTGGCGAATATCGGTAACTCGCAGAAGGATCGTTTGAAGAATAAGGGTTTTCGGGGCATTGGTCGTCTTGGCGGTCTTGGCTATTGCCGTATTGTTCGATTTGAAACTTCTGTCAAGGGCGAGTCGGTAAAAAGTGTCTTGGAGTGGGATGCCGATTCGCTCCATGCAATCCTTGTTGATCAGCGCGAACAGATCGACGCGGGAGAACTTATCAAGCGCATAACAACCGTGCATACGGAAAAAGCTAATATCGACGAACACTTTTTCCGTGTGTCCTTGATAGACATTTTAGAGACAAGTGATGATTTGTGGGACATTGAGGATGTCCGTAAATATCTTTCAATGGTCGCCCCTGTTCCTTTTGACTATCAGCGTTTTAGGTTCGTTTCAGAGATAGAGACCTTTATCCAAGAAAACAGACTGCCGAAACTTCATGAATATCAAGTGTATCTCAATGGTGACGAGGTACGCAAGGGGTATGCGACACCACTGGTAATTGACGGTGGTGCGAAGACTGTTGATGTGCTGGATGTGGTGTGTCGTCTCCTTAAGTATAATGGCAAAACGGTTGGGTGGTATTGGTTCTGTGTGAGTCGTTTTGAGGGTGTACTTCCGAAAGCGTGTTGGCAGCGTTGTATTCGTTTGCGTAAGTCAAATATCCAGATCGGCGAAGCCGATTGTCTGTCCAATCACCCTAAGCGCGGACAGGCTCTTTGGAAGGAAGATCGCGGCAACAACTATTTCATGGGGGAAATCCATGCCCTGGACGAACGGTTGATTCCAAATTCACGGCGCGATTATTTTAATCAAGATGTCGCATGCCGCGAGTTTGAGGCGGCACTCGCTGAGCAATTTTTGCAGTTGCATCGCTTGTATCATGAAGCTAGCGCCATCCGGGCCTCGACACAAGCCGTCCAGCGTGCCAACGCTGATCTCAAAGCGTTTAAGGAGAAAGATCGGACGAATGCATTCTTTGACCGTAAGGAGCGTGATGCTGAACTTCGTCGAGTGAATGAACAGATGAAGAGAGCCGAGAAAGCTTCGGCAGGCCTTGAACGAATAAGAGAGGGACTGGCAACTTCTGATGAGGCGCCATCTGCGGTGGTGTTAGATGCCTATGAACGCGAAACGCCGAAGCTGGACGTAATTGTGCCATCGAAAGTTGCATCGCCAGAGACTGATTTTGTTAAAGACACGTTGCCGAGTTCCACGCGAAATGTGCTTGATCAGGTTTTTGCGGTGGTGGATGCGGTTTTGCCACCTGAAGATGCGAAACTGCTGAGAGCCGCAATTATGAAGAGATTTGGCCGCAAATGAGCAATCGTAGAGTTCTGCTTATTGAGCCCAATTATAAGAACAAGTATCCTCCGATGGGGTTGATGAAGCTTGCGATGTATTATCGCTTGCAGGGGGATGATGTGACGTTCTGGAAAGGGGACTTCACTTCCTTTGTCGTTGAAGAACTTTTAAAAGATTTGCTTCGAAGGCTTGAGGAATCGGCGAAGTTCTTTGATCAAGATGAAGATACTACATTTGACCTGACTCGTATTCGTGCTGAGACTCCAGCGATTCGAGATTACATTCGCACGGGTAAAATTGTTTCAGATTCTACTTTAGAGTTGCTTGTAGAGACGACGCCAACATTAAGAAGATGGCTGCAAGATTACCGAGGTCGCTTTAAATCGAAATGGTATTTCAAAGAACCTCGTTGGGATTTGGTCGGTGTTACAACACTTTTCACTTTTTATTGGGACATTACTATAGAAACGATTGAATTTGCTAAACGAATTTGCAAGGATTGGAAGCATAATGTACATGTTGGCGGCGTCCTTGCGTCGGTGGTTCCCGACCGAGTCCAGAAGGCAACTGGCATAAAGCCGCATTGTGGGATATTGAATATCACGCACTTTCGGGGTGATGCTGTTTTGCCTGCGCCTTTTACAAAGACAATGATTGATGCGTTGCCGTTGGATTATTCCATTCTTGACGAAACAGATTATCAGTATCCTGAGACTGATGCATTCTATGGGTATGCAACGCGTGGATGTGTGAATCATTGCCCGTTTTGTGTTGTCCCGATTCTTGAGCCCAAGTACCGTGACTTTATCCCGCTGAAAGAGCGCATTGAATACACGACAGCGGAGTTTGGTGCGCAGCGAAATCTTTTGCTTCTTGATAACAACGTCTTTGCCTCTGCACAATTTGACAAAATTATTGACGATATCAAGTCCTGTGGATTTGGGCGGAATGATAAGTATATGCGCCCTAATCAGCTCAAGATTGCCGTCCGCCAGTTGAAAAAGGGCTGGAATGACCGTGCATATTTACGGCGTATAGTCAGGTTGTTGGAGGAGTACAAGGATTGGTCGGAACAACACGAGAGCGAAGTTCGGTTCAATCGCTTGTTTTCACTTTTGTCAAATAATGGACTGTTGCATGACTACACGGCGACAAAGGCTGGAGCTTTAGATGTCTGTAAAGAAATTGATAAAGACTATGATGCGTGGCACAAGAAGCGTACACATTCAATTGTGCGAATTGTTGATTTTAATCAAGGGCTTGATGCGAGATTGGCAACACCTGAACGAATGCGGAAGCTATCTGAGATTGCCATTCGACCGTTGCGTATTGCCTTTGACAACTGGGCTTTTCGAGCGCATTATGTGCGGGCCATCAAGTTGGGGGCTGAAAATGGGATCATGAACTCATCCAACTATCTATTGTATAATTTTAAGGATACGCCAGACGATCTTTATAACAGATTGCTAATCAATATTGATTTGTGTGATGCGCTTGGAGTAAATATTTATTCATTTCCGATGAAGTATCACCCGATTACGGATCCTGATTATTTCTCCAATCGTGATTATATTGGTGAGCACTGGAACCGCAAGTTCATACGGGCTATTCAATCTGTATTGAATTCTACGCACGGAAAGATTGGGCGGGGGAGGACATTTTTCTTCAAGGCGTTTGGCAGGAATCTCAAGGAATTCAACGATTTACTATATATGCCCGAGGCGTTTATCATAAATCGCTTGAATGCGGAAATAGGTGGATTTAAGGCAAAATGGCTTAAGGCCCGCAAGGCTATGTCTGCAAAAGAACGTGCAGGAGCGGAAGATATTGTGAGGAAAAATATTTTTGATGCTGAAAGCATAAAAAAGCAGCCGCCTCGTGTGGCCGACTTCTTGTCGCATTACCTGATTCGCAGAGAGGACATTCCTGAGGTGTCGGCAAAAGAAAAACGGGCCTACATAGCGGAATTCGAGGCCTCGTGTACATATGAAGTTTCGGATATATGTCGTGATCTTTTGTCCAAATGTTGATGCAATGAATGTCAACAAGGCCCCACCCCTGTGACACAGTAGGAATGACACAGTAGAAGGCTGCAAAAATGGCAATGCAACGGAGAGACGAAACAATTGAGAAAATCAAGCGGCTGGACGTGTTGCATGAATACGTCGGTCTCATGTGCACATGGAGGTTATAAATGTTAATAGAGATTCCAAAGAATTACAAACCCACAAAGGGTAGGACAGGTGACCCAATTCGTTATTTGACGGGGAGGGCGGGCAGCTCATTCCCACAATGGGAGGACTTTCCGCATAAATATCCGTTGTTGGATCATTGCGAGACATTTATAGATCGGGCTACTAAAGAAAAAATATTTGTTTCGCATCCGTATGTGACGGATCCTGTGCACATCGATGAAATGTGTACTGTATTGAACACTTGTGGGGTTGATGTAGTCTGGTTTCGAGATTCTTGGTACTGTGACACAACTTGGCGCATTGAGCTGCGCAATGCTGCGATTAAAAGGGCGATAGAAAATGGGGCGTGTCGTAGAGTTTTGAGACAGGGGCGGCGTTCTGTGCTTGTGGGGTAGGAGTTGACCTGGTTGTAAAGATTTCAACAAACTCATCCCCCTGTGGCACAGTAGGATTGGTACATTTTAAAGGCATGAAGTGATAGTGGATTGGTTATATATTGGCTACTGCACTGTAATGGCGATGTTCGTTGTTGCGGCTGCATACGCCGCTGGCTTTGGCCTCTGCGCACTTCGCCGTTTGCCGCGCTCGCTTCTGGTGGGCTTTGCCGCGGCCGCAGTCGTCGCAACTCTTACCGCGCAGAAGACGAACAATGTGCCGCCGAATATGAATCAGCCGCAGATGCAACCTGGTGGAAGTTCTTTGACAGGATTGACAGGATTGGTGGGGATTGGTAATCTTATAAGCCTTGTGAATCCTGTCCAAACAACTATTGATGACATTATCCGCGGGTGGCGAGTTGAGAGCGTCACGACTAACGCGGCGGTTTCGTATGCGATGCCGACGAACGCAGCGCTTGTCGGGAACTGGCACATCCACGGCGCGGCATCGTCGTTCGGGAACAATGTGGTTGATTTCGGCGTTTTGCGGACGAGCGGGACGCTCGTCCCTACCAATTGGTCGTTCCCGCTCGGCACGAACGACGAGGCGTTTTCATCGTTTTGGTATTTCATCGATGGTCGCATACGCCCGGCTCCGCACGATGCCGCGCACGAAATCTGCGCCGTTGGCGTTCCAATGTCTGCCGTTCCAGAACAAAGCCGACTGTGGCGGCTTGATGGCGAAGACGGCGTCCGCATCCTCACATGGGAAAGCTTCTTCCTCGGCGGCGACACGAACTGCCCCGTCAACGCGCAGATCATCCTTTCCCCCAATGGCGATTTCCTGACACGCTCCAACGATGTCGAGACTGTCTGCCGCCGCATCAACCCCGACGATTGGGATGATGATGGAATCCATAACGAGCGAGACGCGAACCCGGCAAGCTACGACGGAGATTTCTTTGACGCGGCAAACGGCTTGCCACCAAACGCGAATCCCGATGCCTACTACTGGCTTGATCTTTCGGTAACTGGGCTTCTCGGCGTTGCGGCGATCCGCGTCACTTGCGATGGAGCGAGCGACCTTAGCGACCATGTGATCATTGCGCGGACAAACCAAGTCTGTCACATCCCGCTTCTCGCTGGCGCGACATACGCAGTCGATAGCAACTTGCCGATTGACTACTCTGCCGTGTCGAGCGAATACGCGGAGATCGTGACAAACGACGCGAACCGATTAACCGTTTCTTTGCCGTTGGAGTTGACGTTTGAGCGGGTTCAGATGCGCGGCGGTTCCGACAGCTATGTTGCACACACTTCGCCAATAGATGTCGGCCCGAGAATCCTTAACATCGCAGGCGGTTGCTGCTCGTGCGTGACGAACGAGATTGGTTTCTCGTGGGGTTGCTCCCTGCAATGTCTCTGCGGCGGTTCGGAACATTCGCTTTCGGGTGCCGCAAAATGGGAAGGGTATTCGTATCCGTTCTCCTGGCGGGGGAGATGTCGTTGCTATTATGAAGACCAGGCGAGCATTGACGAGATTGAAAGTCGCGGCGTCAGTCTTGAGATACTGGACGCTTCTGGCAACGCCATTGAATGGAAATACCCTGTGCTAGTCGGAGAGTCTGTCATTGTGAAGGCGACTGTCGGCGGTTCTGAGATGACAGTCTCCGACTTTGTAGGGCTCTTTGGCGGGAGAATCCGGCTCAAATCGTATTATGTTGATTTTGACGGAGCGCACGATATAGCTGGTGCGGCGATTCCCATAAGCGCGACAACTACGACTTCGCAAGGGCAGAACGTCTTTCGCGTGTCGGTTGCTGCCGCCTGGCTCCAGTCGAATGGCATTATTCGCAATGCCGATGATGAAATTGTCGCCAAGACCTCGGTTGACATGGCAAATGGACCCGACGCGGGAAGTGACAGGATAGACAGCGACTGCTTTGATGAGAATACGACGGGTCGACTTTATGGACGGGCGCGCGGAAGATGGGGCGGCAATGCCGACGCGCAGATACCCGAGGGCGAGTTTAACCTCAAGACCGTTCAGGCGGCAGGGACGGGCTGCCTTATGGCATCGTGCGTAGCGTCTTGTTCTACGAAGAAGCAGTGCCAGCAGCAGGCCGATGTGTTCTGCTATTCGGGGCATGGCGAGCATGACACCGGAAGGCTTTACGGCGTTGCGGTGCCGGCGGACGTGACAAACCATTGGAGGGATGTTGAGACGGTCATTTTTGCCGGATGTTCGGTGTTGGACATCGGCGACAAGGGAAATCATTATTCAAATCCGGCAAGTCATTCAGCAAGCCTAGGATTAAAATGGGCAACATTATCAGGCGCAAGTGCGCTTCTCGGATATTGCTGGAAGGCGCCGCTTGACAACCAAGGCGGTGTGCAAATCATCAATAGCTGGTGCGCGAATAGGAGTTCACTTGGTGACGTGGCGGCATGGATGCGGGCAAACGATAATATG
>OCTW011361478.1_pt1 | contig 12206 bp, 7 predicted proteins | sample 1539671 | NCBI WGS metagenome assembly OCTW01 (sample SAMN02144230, study PRJEB22623) | gut metagenome | biome: sheep rumen | host: Ovis aries | place: New Zealand | reverse complement strand
ACGTCCGTCGGACGGGGGAACATCTCCTTCTCGACCATCAACCTCCCCGGCATCGCCATCCGGTGCATGGAGATCGCGGACCCCGACGAGCGCGTGAAGGAATTCTTCCGAAGACTCGATGACCTTCTCGACCTCACGGCCCGGCAGCTCGATGAACGCTACCGCTTCCAGGCCACCGCCCTCGCCAAGCAGTTCCCCATGCTCATGAGCGGCATGTGGATCGGCAGCGAGAAACTCGCCCCCTGTGACCCCGTAGGGGACGTCATCAACCAGGGAACCCTCGGGATCGGATTCATCGGCCTCGCCGAGTGCCTCAAGGCCCTCACCGGGAAACACCACGCCGAAAGCCCCGCCTCCCAGGATCTCGGACTCCGGATCATCTCGCGGATGAGGGAGAAAGCGAACGGATACTGCGACCAGTACCGTCACAACTACTCGGTTCTCGCCACCCCGGCCGAAGGACTCGCCGGACGGTTCACCCGTATCGACAAAAAACGCTTCGGCATCATCCCCGGCGTGACCGACAGGGACTACTACACGAACTCCAACCACGTCCCCGTGTACTTCCACTGCTCGCCCGAGCAGAAGGCGAGGATCGAAGCCCCCTATCACGAGATGACCCGGGGCGGACATATCTTCTACGTCGAGATGGACGGAGACGCGACGCACAACCCCGAAGCCATCATGCAGGTCGTCGACCTGATGGACAAATACGACATCGGCTACGGCTCCGTCAACCATAACAGGGTCCGGTGCCTCGACTGCGGATACGAAACGGCGGAAAAAGGACTCACCATCTGCCCCAAATGCGGCAGCAAGCACCTCGACATCCTGCAACGGATCACCGGCTACCTCGTCGGAACGACCGAGAGGTGGAACGCGGGGAAGAAAGCCGAACTCAAAGACAGGGTCGTGCATAAATGATAATGAACATGAAGAAAACCTTTCATAGTTGGGGGATTTACCCCGTTCTATTAATGTATGCTTATTCATTCACCCGGAGACGCCGTGAGGTCTCTCCGGTTTTAAAGGAAGCAAAAAAGAGGACTCTCCTCTATTTACACTACTTTACTAACTAACTTTCTCCCGGAGACACCGTGAGGCCTCTCCGGTTTTAAAAAGAAATATGAAATAAAACACATAGACGAAAGTTAAAAAACATGAGACGCAAATATGCCGTATCTCCGGCGCGGCATCACAACTACGTCGTATGTTTATCGCAAGGGGTTACAACCTGTCATTACTATTCTTCCCTTGTTTTCTTGTCTCTGATAGCCGGAAAACCTTGCCCGCGTCGCGAGATTCGAGCAAGTATATCCCCGGATAGCTCAGCGGCAGAGCTGTACTGGATGACCCGAGTTCTTACGTAAGGCATCAGTGGTCGCAGGTTCGAATCCTGCTCCGGAGGCGATAATATTAGAACACGACGCGTATGAGACAAAAAAGACAGATAATCATTCTCCTTGGGACCATCCTCATGATGGCCTCCTGCGCCAAGGAGACGCGGAGCCCCGAAGACGCACTGCGCCCGGAAAAAGGATACTCAAGGGTGACCCTCACAGTCGGAGGACTGACGAAGGGAGCCGTCGCCGAAGAGGAAATCCGCTCGGTCGACGTCTTCGTCGTCGACCAGGAAGGCGTCCTCGAATCCCATGTCCGGAAAACCCGGACGGGAGTCGTCGACGGGATATATGTACTCACCGGCGAAAAAGACTTCCGGGTGTTCGTCAACTATCCGGAAGAAAGGATGAATGCCATCACCACGTCCGCACAGCTCGGCGCATTCGCCCCACGGCTGTCTGACTCCTCAGACGGAGCCCTTACGATGAGAGGAGAGGCGCACGAAACGGTCAACGCCGAGTTTTTCAACATGTCCGTCACCGTCAGACGGGACGCCGCGAAAGTCGTGATGGGCGCGGCTCCCGTGTTCAAGGGGCACGCCGAAGGAAGTACGCTCGAAGGCATCTATCTCAACAATGTCCCGAAAGAGTGGTCGGAAGGATGCATCGTCGGTGCGGATGACGCCGCGAAGACGTGGAACCACCGCAACACCCTCCCTTCAGAGATATCGGACCCGGATGTCGCCGCCCTCGTCTCGTCCTCCGGAACGGAGGCCTGGAAAAGCCCCCTGTACGGCTTCCCCAACGCCTCACCCGAAGCACCGGATGCCGATACGGAAGACTACGTCACGAAACTCGTGCTCGCCACGTCGCTCGGCGGCGAGACGCTCTATTACCTCGTCGGGATCCCCGGCATGAAAGCCAATACGGTCTACACCATCAGCAGCCTCGTCCTCACCGTCAAAGGGTCCACCGTGCCGAATGTCTACAACAAACAGACATTCGACATCGAACTCGAGATGGAGATCTGGGACGACGGGGACGTCAACACCCACTTCAACCCCGCCGGCTACGTGCTCTATGCCTCCGCCCCGTCCGTCTCCAGGACCTGGGAAGGCGGCTCGCAGGACATCGTCCTCACCTCCTACGAGGAGCTCTCGGACAGGAAAATCCCCTACGAAGGGGGGTACAAATGCTACCTCTCCAAGGACGGCGGCCTGACCTGGACGGAGAAACCCCAGGAAGGCCTGTCCGTCTCCCTCAAGTCCTCCGCCCCCGGCGAGACGACCTACACGGTCACTATCGCCAAGGAAACGCCCATGTTCACCGTCCTCGGGAAGGAATGGCCGGAGGATGAACAGCTGAACACCTATGCCGGCTCACCCGCGAGCCCCGTCGACCTCTCCCTCACGGACAACATCCGTGGCGACGCGACGGACCCGTCCACGCAGGGACGCTCTACAGCGAACTGCTACGTCGTCAAACAACCCGGGACCTACATGATCCCCCTCGTCTACGGCAACGCCATCACCAGCGGGAAAGAACTCCCCGAGTCATACAAAACCCAGAACACCGCAGCGTATATCCTTCCGAACCTTCTCAACGCCTACGACGAGCCCATCCGCTCGCCGTACATCAACCACGACATCGCCCTGCTGAACCATACGGCCACAAGCGCATCGCTCGTCTGGGAGGAGGAAAAGGACGTCGTGTCGGTGGAGACCCAGCTGCGCTCCTACGACGGGCTCCAGTACCTCGTCTTCACCGTCTCCCCGGAGACCATCCGCCCGGCCAATGCCCTCGTGGCTCTCCATGACGAGGCCGGCAGGATCGTGTGGTCATGGCACCTGTGGATCACCTGCGAAGACCTGCGGGTTAAAACCGGAGACGGGAACATACTTTGGGCGATGCTCTCCCACAACCTCGGACAAATGCCCGAGACGACAAGCTCCGACTACGCGAAGCCCCTGTCGTACATTCTCCGCTTCGTCCAGCAGCAGGGAACCAAACAGTACGTGGACATCACCGTCGAGAGGTTCGAATACAAGGAGAACGAGCGGACGTATCCCGCCGCGTCGACCATCTACCAGTGGGGAAGGAAAGACCCGTTCCCGTCCGTGGATACGGTCTATCCCGCCGGCGCCTGGTACCCGGGCAAGGTTAACAACCATACCGGGCATCACCAGGGGTACGAGATCCAGCGCCCCACGGAGATAATGACATGGAGCGAAACCGTCGGCACCGTCGCCAACGGAACGCGCCTCCCGTGCATCTTCAACCTGTGGAGCATCGGCGTCACCGATGCCAGCGGAGCGTATTCGTCTACGTCCAAGACAGTGTACGACCCCTGCCCGGCAGGATTCAGCGTCCCGAGGAGATACTACCTTGAATCCATCGCGAACCTCGTTCAGGACGGTACCCTGAAATATGACACCGCACGGCATGGATATGAATACTATGCTCAGAATATCACTTTCTATATTCCGAGTTCCCGTATCCTGGATTACAGCGGCAGGACGTACGGCTTCTCCGCCCTTTGGGCCAATACACGCGGCTCCCAGTGCATGCCGTGGGTGTTCAGCAACTCCTATTTCAAGGAAGACTCTTCATACGGACACTCAGCCTGCATAAGGCCCGTCGGACAGATTCGTTGACACATGCAATACTTCCCGTTCATATTCCTCGCCGTCCTGGTGCTCCTCCTGCTGCTTTTCGGAAGGAGGAAGAAAACATCGCGGACGCGCCACAAGAGATATATCGCCAAGGCTGAAAAAGTCCATCGCCTCATGAAAGAAGGCGACCTCGTCCCCGGACAGGTGCTGTCGTACCTGAGGAAGACCAATCCCTACGTCTTTGAGGAATTGGTCCTCCTCGGGTTCGAGGAGAACGGCTACCGGGTCGTCCGGAACAGACGCTATTCGGGAGACGGCGGCATCGACGGGAAGGTTACCAAGGACGGAACGACCTATCTCGTCCAGTGTAAACGCTATTCACGATATATCGACCCCGCCCATGTCGAAGACTTCTCAAGGATCTGCCGCGAAGCGAACGCCCCGGGGTTCTTCGTCCATACCGGGAAGACAGGAAAAGGATCCAGGGAACAGGCAAGAACATCCGGGAACGTGAAAATTATCAGCGGGATGAATTTATTGAATTTCCTTAATTATTGTAAATATAATAATTCCTGAATGCCGGAGTTTTCGGTGAGAAGATGATTGACAGGTGAGGCCTTTGGGGATGACCTTTTTGAAATGACGTTAATTTTTTTGTAGCTATGAAAAAAATATTATCAGTGCTTTTAGCTTTAGCGGCTGCATCGGTGATGCTCTCCGCCAAGGACACGACCCGGGTGGCGTACATGCCATCGAGGTTCGCCGACAACTGGTTCGTCCAGGCCGGGGGAGGGGTGAACACGGTCTTCAATGCCGCACGCCCGCTGGGCCCGGTATCCGGAGCGGCGGAACTCTTCCTCGGGAAATGGATTACCCCGTCGTTCGGTCTCAGGGCCGGGGCGGCCGGGTACATGAACCGCCCCAACGGGACGGAGACGGGATGGTTCTCCGGCCGTGACCCGTTCTGGTTCGGACATGCCGACGTGGATATCATGTGGAGCGTGTTCAATTCATTCCGTTACAATGAACATCGTTTCTGGGATGTGGTGCCGTATGCCAGGATGGCCGGCATCTATACCAACATGGGCGAAGGAGGACACTGGGAGCCGGGCATCGGCGCCGGCATCCATAACGGACTCCGGCTCAGCAAACACGTTGACCTGTACCTGGAAGCCAGCGCCGTCGCCGCACGGGAGACGGCCTACCGCGAAAGAGGTGACATCATCGTCTTCCCCAGGGCGACCGCAGGGGTCGTCGTCCGCTTCGGACGCCTCGGTTTCCGAACCCGCGAGGCACAGACGGTCATCCGCGAGATAGAGCGGACGAAAGAGGTCGTGCGGGTCGAAAGGGATACGGTCGTCAGGGAGAAAACCGTGGTCGACAGCGTCCTCATCAAGGAGCTGCGCGAGCACCCTCTGACCCTGTACTTCGAACTCGACCAGACGGTCCTTACCCAAAGGGAACTGGACCACCTGGAGAGATACGCCCTGTACGTACTCAATCCAGACTCGAAGGTCCTCCTCACCGGCTCTGCCGATAAGGAGACCGGCGACAGCTCGCATAACCAGTGGCTCTCCGAACAGAGGAACGCCTTCGTCCGTAACGTCCTCATCCGGGTCTACGGACTCAAGCCGGATAATATCAGCGAAGTGGCCAACGGCGACAGGAAGAATGAATTCCGCACCAAGGAACAGAACCGTTGCGTGACCATCAGTTTCATCGAATAATCATTTTTCAGCCATGAGAAAATTCATCATTCCGCTACTGATTGCGGTCATCTCGGCGGTCTCCTCCTGCGAGACCTACGAGAAGGTACCGCAGAACGATGCTTTCCGCATCGGAGCCGCCGTCTCATCGGCCAGCGCCGCTGACGGCGTCGCTATCGACATATCCGTCCTGGAAGGGACATACGAGGGGGACAGCCGCCTTGCAGTGCTTCTGAGAAACACTGCTGACGGTTCGTCTCCCTCTTTCAGTGTGCTGCTCGCAGGCAACTCGACCATCCGCGAAACGGACACCTGGTCGTTCGATGACAAGGGGAAAGTCTCTGTCGTGCTTGCCGGCGTCCCCGCCGGGGATTATCAGGCGCGTATCCAGGTGACCCGGTGGTACCATACCGCCACGGCGGTCATCCCTGTAACCGTTAACCCGTAACAAGTTTTTGATATGAAGCGATTGAACCTTATTTTTGCGGCCCTCGGCGCCGCCGTCCTCCTCGGAATGCTCCCCGCCTGTACGGAAGAGATCCAGGACAAGGACCAGAACGTGTATTCTTTCCGGATCACTGCCGGGACGGTCGGGGAAGGGGAGGACATCCCCGTGTCGATGCTCTTCGCCGATGCCGGCCTGACGGTCGACAACAAGGCGTGGGGCAACCCCTGGAAGAAAGCCGTCTTCCATGGCTACGTGACCGATGCCGCCGGCCGGCGGGTCGATAACGTCGTGTTCTCAGGCCCGGACGGGGTCCTTACCGACGGTACACGTGTCGATATCGGTTCGTCCAAGAGACTCGATATCGTGATATCCCATCTCCGGCAAGGGGATTATACCCTGACTGTCAACATGGAAACCCGGTACACTGTCGACACCTGGGCGTCCACGGCATTCTCCGTCACGGAAGGGAAAGCGTCCAAACCCGATACCGGCAAAACCATCTGGGTGGATTCGTTCACCGTGCCGGACGGGAACACCGGACTCGACATCGACCCGATAGGCAATATCATCCTTGATCTGAGAATATTCAATACCCAGAATCCGTTCCGTTTCGTTTCGACGGTTACTCCCGCCAACGCCACCGACAAGCGTCTCGCGGCCTCGCCCGCTGACGCGGCTGTCCTCGGCGCTACGGTTGAAGGGGAGAACATGATCGTCCTCTCGCCGAAGGTCGTGGGTGAGAGCCTGGTGACGGTCAGATCCCTCGACGGGAAGGCCGAAAGGTCCTTCGGGGTGAAGGTCATCCAGTCCTCCGTCCCGTCAACGGGGTTCACCATTCCGACGGACCCCGACGGAGGTGATCCGGCTGCCGCCTTTGACCTCGCCGGACGGCTTGCCATGGAAATCAATGACTATACCGGCGACAGCGGTGACCTCGTTCCCGGGAAGTGCTATGAGTACACCTGCCAGCCGATTCCCGCCGGCGCGACACGCCCGACCCTCGTGGCCGAGTCCGACAACGAAGGCGTCGTGAAAGCCGCCATCGCTGACGGCAACCGCCTGCTCCTTTATCCCCAGGGCGTCGGTTATGCCAACGTCACCGTCTCGAAGACGGACAACACCGTCGTCAGGGTGCTCAGGGTAGCCGTGGTGTCAACCGTCGAAGTCGTCCTTTCGGCTGAAGAATCGAATCCCTCGGACGAAGACTCCCAGAGCGGCATCTTCCCCTGTAAGATTGCCGGGAGCCCCGATTCGAAATACATCCCGAGGCCCCTCCATATCGAGGTGTTCGGCCGGGCGACCGGACGGGTCGACCTCACTGACAAGGCCGATTACTTCCTCGTGGACTCCCTGAAGAACTCCAGGACCGCCATCTACAGCTTCGAGGAAAAAGTCCTGATGATGAGCGTGCCGGGAATGACATCCCGCTATGACGTCTATTCCCGTCTGATGACGAAAATCGCCAAACGCTACGTCCCGTACCATCACAGTGACGACTACCCCAAGTACTATGACGATGTCAAGTACTTCCGCCTGTATTCTGTCGGACTGGATTTCGGATTCGTCATCGACTACGATACGAACCTCTACAGGCTTTCTATCAGGAAGGACTACGATTCTCCCCAAACCAGAATCTATCAATATTTGCACTGAATAACATGAGACACTCAATTATAATAGCGGCAACAGCCGTTGCCTGTGCGATTGCTGCCTCGGTCGCCATCGGATGTGATCCGGCCGAGAAAAATGTCAGCCCCTTTGATTTCTCCCTTGTTGCCGAACCGGTCGACCAGGGGGAACCCGTGACGGTGACCATCGCCCTGACCAGGGCCGGGGAGTACTCCTCGTTCCGATTCGCCGGGTCGGTCTATGAACTCGAAGTGACGACCGGGAGAGAGTACCTCCTTCGGGATGTCGGCTTCTACAGCGGCGGGGAAGAGATCGTCTATAACCAGGATATCACCCTTCCCGGCGGACGGAAAGACCTGTCGGTCGTAGGCCTCCCGGCCGGGACGTACAGGATAGAAGTCGGTCTTATCGCTGACTCCAAGGAAGTCAAGGCCTCTTGCGTTACGGTCGTGAAACGAACCGGCGATGGGGGAGAGGACGAAGGGGGTGATGACAAGCCTGTCCGGGTGAGCGACTTCAGCTTCCCGTCGGTGAGCGGCGGGGCCGTTGAGGTGGAAAAGGGGAAAACCCTGTCCATCGTCCCTTCGGTGTCTCCCGACAATGCCTCTGACAAGACGTTCGTTGCGCGGTCGGACAATGCCGGTATAGCGAAGGCGTCCAGCAGCGACGGCGTCGTCTTCATCGAAGGCGTCAGCGTCGGCAATACCGTCGTCTATGTCACGGCTGAAGGCGGAAAGGGCGTATCCAAAACCCTCGGCGTGCGCGTGACGGAGCCGTCCGTGCCACAGGTCGACAAAGTGACGGACTTCACCCTTCCTTCTCTCGACGCCACTTATGGGCGTGTCTGTGTGGAAGGTGGCAAGACCATGTCCTTCACTCCTTCAGTGACCCCTTCGACGGGCGGGAAAGACTTTAAGGTCCTCTCCTCAGACGAGGGCGTCGTCAAGGCGAGCTGCTCGAACGGCACGATTACCCTCACCGGTATCGCGCCCGGAAAAGCCAGCGTCGTTATCACTGCCGACGGCGGGAACGGCATAACCAAGACCCTCCCCGTCCTGGTGTTCAAGAACGTCAAGGTGACCATCGCCTTTGAAGAGCTTGAGGTGTCAGAAGTACAGCTGAAGACGAAGACGTTCCCCTGCAAACTGAAGTTCTCTTCAGACAGCAATGTCGCTTTCCCGACCCCTATCGTGTGGAGCGTGACGGCCCGCTCGGTCGTGAACTCTACCGGAAGGGACTCGCAGGTGATCACCGACAAGACAGATGTGTCTTTCAAGGGGAACAGGGTGGCATACTACGACATGATGCAGAAGATCGAAATCCCCTCATACAATATCTGGCGCACGACGGATTACTCGTACTCGATAACACTCACGGTTGTCATGGATAATCCACTCGACGGCGATATCTGGAGGCTGACGTTCGACGAACAGTACAAAACGCAGGATGCCAGGATAAAACGATACATCACATCCATTCAGCAATGACGACTTTTTCGAAGACGGAATCTGCAAGACAGGCGGTGACCCTGACTGTCCGGCGGGGAGGCGCGATACTCCTCGCCGGACTGGCGGCCGCCGTGGTATTCATTTCCTGTGATGATATGCTTCCGGATGATGCCGCCATGCTTGGTGCCGAAGCTGCCGATGAGGTCGTCTTCTCTGCCGGCGGGCCGGCCTTCTCTACAGCTGTGTCAACGAAGGCGTCCGTCGTGTCCAGCCTCCCTTCCTTCCATGTCGCTTGTACGAGGGGTGTAGGAAGCGAGACGTCCGTGTGGGAGAACACCGTTTTCGTCTCCGATGGGGCTCCGGTCCCGACTTACAGGGGTGGCAGGTTCTGGCCCGTCAATGACCCTGGATATCATTTCTTCGCCTCGAACGCTCCGCTGTCCTTCGGTGCGGACGGAACGGCTGCCACTGTGGACGGATCGACCGATGTCGTCTGCGCCTACCTGCCGGAGCCGGCATACAAGATGAAGAATAGCTTGAGTTTCGAGCACATCTTCGCCCGGGTTGGTCAAGTGACGGTGACTGCTGATGATTCCTACGACATCTCAGACGTGTCCGTGACAATCGTCCCGAAAACATCCGGCACATACAACCTCCGCACGGGGGCAGGTAAAAAGGACGGCACCGGCTGGAGCGAAACCGTGGCGTCCGCCGGGCCGTCAACCATCGCAAGCGCCGAGAGTATCGCCCGAGGCGGATCCTCGGTCAGCATGAACGATATCTATCTCATCCCCGGGACCTACGAGCTGACTGCTACATGGACCGCGAAACGGGGTGAATATGTCGAGACGTTCACCGGCAAGACCGCCAGGGTGTCACTCGTTGCCGGCGAAGTGAATAAACTCACCACGACTCTCTCCGGTCATGCAGCAGAGCTCGAATTCGGCGTAGAGATCACCCCCTGGGGGAAAGAGATGACGGACGTGGATTTCCCCCTTGTGTATGATCCTTCCAAAGGACATTCGTATATTGATCTCGGCCTTCGCAAGACCGTTGACGGAACGGTGTATAAAGTCCTCTTCGCCGATGTGAATGTCGGGGCCTTCGCTCCGGAAGATCAGGGCGATTACTATGCCTTCGGCGAAACAACCAAAAGCAGTGGGACCCGGTCCAGTAAGGATTACAACTGGGAAAACTGCCCGTTCCATACAGGATCGGACAGCAACACCGGCTGGAGTAAATATATCCCCTCCGGCAAAGAATCCTATTCCGTCTCCGGTACGACGGACAACAAGTTGGTCCTCGACAAATGCGACGATGCGGCATCCACCTCGTGGGGTGGGGCATGGCGCACCCCGTCCCCGGAGGAGTTCTGCATGCTTCTTAATGGCGACGGTACAGACCTCACTCAGGACAAGCTCTCCGTCGTGTCTTACCATTGGGTCGATAATTACAACGGTTCCGGGGTTAATGGTCTCCTTGTTCAGGGGACGGGCCTGTTCTCCTCGTCTTCTGTCTTTCTCCCCGCGTGCGGTTACTGTGAAGGCCGGCGCGTAACCGCTATGGATTCGGGGGAGTATTGGACACGGGAAATTCTTTCTCACTCTCCGGAATTCGCCGCGTCGTTCGGTTTTATAAACGGATCTCAGATAACGGACTTCGGCAGTAGACGCTTCGAAGGAAGGCAGATACGTCCCGTCCTTGTTTTGCCCGATTGAATCATTGACATCCTTTGATTCCGCTCCGGAACGGAGGCTTCGGTCCCGGAAGCGGAATCAAAGCAAACGAAAACCGGCTATCCGCAAATTAAGGTTGAAAAATGATTAAAGCCTTTCGATATAAGGTCAAACCAACAAAGTCTCAAGAAGCATTTCTTGCGAAGTGCTTCGGTTGTGCACGGTTCGTCTATAACCATTCGCTTAGAGAGCGGATAGAGGCGTACGCTGCGGATAAGAAAACCCTGTCGTTCTTTGACCAGTGCGCGTCGTTGCGGGAACTCAAAAAACGAGAAGAGTATTTATGGCTGAATGAGGTTCCCGCACTCATGCTCAACTATTCCCTTCTGAACCTTAACAATGCCTATGGGCATTTCTTCAAGACAAAGTCCTGTTTCCCGAAATACAAGTCGAAGAAAAACCGGAAGGACTCAGTAAAATTTGAACCTAACTCAACAAAGTATGATTTCATCAACAACAAGGTACGCCTGCCCAAGCTCGGATGGGTAAGGATATGTAAAGACCGTATGTTTGATACAGAGTCCGTAAAGGTCAATTCCACGACAATCAGCCGCGATGCTTGCGGAACCTTCTGGTGTACGGTATCCGTCGATGACGGTGTTCCCGCCCGGCCGAGAACCAAGGTCGAGAGGGATGGAGCCATCGGAATAGATGTCGGCATCAAGGATTTCGCCGTACTCTCCAGCGGAGAGAAAATCTCCAACCCGAGGTTTTCTGAATCTGAGGAGATGCGAATCGCGAAGATGCAACGGTGCCTTTCGAGAAAAAGGAAATGGGCGAAAGAACATCCGGCGTCTCGTCGGTATGAACGATACCGGGTAAAACTTGCCCGAATCCATCGCCGTATAGAGAACCGTCGGAACGACTTTCTGCACAAAACATCCACTGAACTCGTCAGGCAGTACCAGACCATTTGTGTTGAAGACCTGAACGTTAAAGGCATGATGCGGAACCACAACCTTGCAGGTTCGATCGCTTCAGTCTCGTGGTCCTCATTCATGCGAATGCTGGAGTACAAGTCAGAATGGTACGGCGTCAATCTCCTGCGGGCCGGCCGCTTCGACGCTACTTCACAGACCTGTTCATCTTGCGGTTATCGTGACACAAGTCTCAAGGACCTGTCTGTCAGGGAATGGGTTTGTCCGCAGTGCGGGGCCCGGCACGACAGGGATATAAATGCAGCAACGAATATCCTTCGAGCCGCAACGGAAAAATATTTTAACAAACAAAGCCCCGCGGTAACGGGGATTACGGACGTGGATGGAGCCGACAGTGAAAACAATGCCG
>OCTW011562410.1_pt1 | contig 12207 bp, 10 predicted proteins | sample 1539671 | NCBI WGS metagenome assembly OCTW01 (sample SAMN02144230, study PRJEB22623) | gut metagenome | biome: sheep rumen | host: Ovis aries | place: New Zealand | reverse complement strand
ACCTTCGACATGCGGTTCATCCCCAACCCGTTCTATGTACCCAGTCTGCGGAAACTGACGGGGAATAACAAGAAGGTGCGGCGCTACGTCCTGAAACAGGAAGTGACCCGCCGTTTCATCCAGCAGATCGACAGCCTGGTGGGGATGCTGGCACCCTGCTATATGAAGGAGGGAAAGTACCATCTGAACATCGCATTCGGATGTACCGGCGGCCAGCACCGGTCGGTGGTCATGGCCAACGAGATGGCCCGTATCTTCCGGGAAGAAGGATACCGGGTGACCCTCAGGCACAGAGAAATGAAGAGGTAGCGGAATGTCATTCTCCACAGATACGAAAAACGAACTCTGCCGGATCATGCCGGAGAAGAAATGTGATCAGCTCGCGGAAATCGCGGGCTTTCTTCGTGTGGCCGGAAGCCTGGGACTGGCGGGGGGCGGCTCCTTCCGCATCAGTGTTTCCACCGAGCTGGCGTCGGCGGCCCGGCACTACAAGCAGCTGATCCGGGAATATTTCCAGGTGGATTCTGCCGTGGAAATCGGCGAGGGCAGCGCACTGTCCCGGGGGCATACCTACATTCTGACCATCGGACCCGAGCAGCGCTCCGACTCCATCCTGCGGGAAACCGGCATCCTGCTGGTGCGGGAGGGAAACAACTATATCAGTGACGGAATCTACAGCGGACTGACCCAGAAGAAATGCTGCCGGAAAGCCTATCTGCGGGGGATTTTCATCGGGGCCGGCACCATCAGCGATCCGGAGAAGGGGTATCACCTGGAATTCTCCCTGGCCAGTCACAACCTGGCCAACGACCTGAAGCGCATGATCAACACCTTCGATGACCTGTCCGCCCGGGTGGTGGAGCGAAAGGGCCGGTGGATTGTCTACATGAAGAATTCCCAGTACATCAGCGACACCCTGGCCCTCATGGGAGCCAGCACCCAGATGCTGAAATTCGAGAACACAAGGATCCGGAAGGGCCTCATGAACCAGACCATGCGCATTATGAACTGTGACACGGCGAACACGGACCGGACCCTGGATGCCTCCCAGAAACAGGGGGAGGCCATCCGGAAGCTCATGGAGGCCGGGCTGTACGAGAAGCTGTCTCCGAAACTGGCGGAAGTGGCGGACCTCAGACTCCGCTATCCAGAGGCCAGCCTGACCCAGCTGGGGGAGATGCTGGATCCGCCGCTGAAAAAGTCGGGGGTGAACAACCGGCTGAAGCGTCTGGTGGAGATGGCGGACAAAATAGAACCGGGCGGACGGTCGGATGCAGAGGGGAGTTGTATACACGAATGAATTGTATACAGTATTTTTGTTAATTGAAAATAAAATGTTGCAATAGCACTATTAAAATCGATTGATTTCGGGCATAATAACATCATATATCTGGCCAGATATTTATCTGGTCTTGTTTTTTTAGAAATACTCCATGTGAAATTCTTGACAAGTGTTATAATTCTGAAATAATAAGAATAGTTGATTGTTAAGATTGTGACAGGTTATACCTGGAAACAGGATCCGGTATCTTCTGTCGCAGTGAATGGGGCGATCTGAAAAGGGACGTTCGGGATACGCAGAACGAAATGTCGAAAAGTTGTTGGTGTCAGAGATACAGAAGGAGAGAGCCTATGGAATTACAGATTCAGGATTTAGTATCCTCCATCCGGAAAGAAGGTGTGGACGCTGCCAATGCAGAGGCAGAGAAGATTCTTGCGGAAGCACGGCAGAAAGCGGATGCGATCGTATCGGAAGCCAGGGAACAGGCTGAGGGGGCGAAGGAAGCCGCCGAGAAAGAGATCGGCATCCTGAAGGAGAGTGCAGCCGTCAGCGCAGATCAGGCGCGGCGGGATGCGGTACTCGCTTTCAAGAAAGAAATACAGGCGATCTATGAGAAGATTCTCCGGGAGGGAATCCGGGATACGCTGTCCGGCGAGGCGCTGGGGGAACTGATCCGCGCCGCTGCTGCGGGAGAAGACGTGTCCGGATATACCGCAGAAGTAGCGGAAGTCAGCGACGGTCTGAAGAGCGCTCTGGCGAAGGAAATCAAGGGCGGTCTGGAGATTCGTCCGTCGAAGAACGTGAAAGCGGGATTCCGCCTGGCAGCGAAGGACGGCTCCGGCTACTTCGACTGCACGGATGAGGAAATCGCAGAAATGCTGATGCCGTATTTCAGAGATCTTGATTTCTAAGAAGGGGGTGTTTAGGTGGCCTCATATTACTATCTGATATCGAGCCTGCCGGATCTCCGCAGTGACGGAGATCTCCCGATGAGTTATCAGGAATTTCTCGTCATGTGCCAGGCGGCAGTCAGTGAACAGACCTACCGGGTGCTGGAGGAACTGACGCTGTTCTCAGACGACGCGCCGATTCTTCGGGATTGGGCGGCGTTCTACAATATGCTGGCGAAGGAACTGAATCATCAGCGGAGCATCCGTCTGGGCAAGCAGTACAGCGCAGTGTATGACAAGGATCCGCAGATTTCCCAGGTGGCCCAGGAGGCGCTGGCGGCGAAGAATCCGCTGGAGGCGGAACAGATCATGCTGGACTATGAATTCCGTCAGCTGGACCAGCTGGTGGGACTCCACATGTTCGATGATTACGTTCTGTTCGGTTATGCACTGAAATTGAAATTGCTGGAGCGGAAGAGCTGTTTCGAACATGACAGAGGAGAGCGGGAATTCCGCCGGATTCTGGGGGACGTTCAGCAGCAGGTATATCGATTATAATGGGAGAATTTATGATATGGAAATTGTAAAGGGATATGTGGCTGGTATCAACGGAAACATGGCGAAGGTTTCGTTCGAGGGTCCGGTCCGCAAGAATGAAGTGGGTTACATTCTTGTTGACGGTGCGAAACTGAAGGGCGAAGTCATTCGTGTGAACAACGGGATAGCCAGCATGCAGATTTACGAGATGTCCAATGGCATCAAGGTCGGCGATCCCGTGGAATTCACCGGAGAGCTGATGAGCGTTGATCTTGGACCGGGCCTGCTGACACAGATTTATGACGGTCTGCAGAATCCGCTTCCGGAACTGGCGGAGCAGTGCGGCTTCTTCCTGGAAAGAGGCGTGTACCTGGATGCCATTCCGGACCGGGACTGGGAGTTTACGCCGCTGGTCAAGGCCGGCGACAGTGTGGAAGCCGGCGTGACGGTGGGCACCGTGCCGGAAGGACTGTTCACGCATCACATCATGGTTCCGTTCACGCTGAAGGGCAGTGACTGGACCGTGAAGAGCATTGCGGAGAAGGGAATGTATAACGTTCATTCCACTGTCTGTGTGATCGAAAACGGTGTGGGAGATACGAAGGAACTGTCCATGATCTTCTCCCAGCCGATCAAGCAGCCGGTGAAGTGCTACGAAGAGAGACTCCGGCCGGATGAACCTTTGGTCATGAAGCTGCGCTGTATCGACACCTTCCTGCCGATTGCGAAGGGCGGAACCTTCTGTGTTCCGGGACCGTTCGGCGCCGGAAAGACAGTGCTGCAGCACATGGAAGCGAAGAACGGCGAGGTAGACATTGTTATTGTCGCCGCCTGCGGCGAACGTGCCGGCGAGGTAGTGGAAATCCTGAAGGAATTCCCGGAACTGGAGGACCCGCGCACGGGACGTTCCCTGATGGAACGGACCATCATCATCTGCAACACCTCCTCCATGCCGGTGGCCGCCAGAGAAGCATCCTGCTATACTGCAGTAACGCTGGCGGAATATTACCGTCAGATGGGACTCAACGTTCTGCTGCTGGCGGATTCCACCAGCCGGTGGGCTCAGGCGATGCGTGAAATGAGCGGCCGTCTGGAAGAAATTCCGGGTGAAGAAGCTTTCCCGGCTTACCTGGAATCCACGATTGCAGCATTCTACGAAAGAGCAGGAAAGGTACGTCTCCGGGACGGCAGTATCGGATCCGTCACCATTGGCGGCACCGTATCCCCGGCCGGCGGCAACTTCGAGGAACCGGTGACCCAGGCGACGCTGAAGGTTGTGGGCGCTTTCCATGGACTGTCCAGAGAGCGTTCCGACGCCCGTAAGTACCCGGCCATCAATCCGGTGGAATCCTGGTCCAAGTATGACGGCATCGTGGATATGGATCGGGTGGAAAATGCCCGGGACATTCTGAAGAAGAGCGTGGAAGTCAGCCAGATGATGAAGGTTGTTGGTGAAGAGGGAACTTCCGCAGACGACTATATCGACTATCAGAAGGGAGAACTTCTGGATGCGGTTTACCTGCAGCAGAACTCCTTCGATGAAATCGATGCGGCAGATCCGCCGGAAAGACAGCGGGTTGAATTCGACGTGCTGTATGACATACTGACACAGAAATATGATCTGGAGGACAAGACAGAGATCCGGAGCTTCTTCAACGAGCTGAGACAGAAGTTCCTCGACTGGCATGGGACGGTGTTCGAGACACCGGAGTTCGAGGCGCAGGAGAAGAGCGTATCCGATTTCTATACAGCCAGAACGATTGATTAGGAGGTCTCATGCAGAAGGTATATACGAAAATTGAATCAATTGTCGGGAACGTTGTAACGGTCCGGGCAGAGGGCGTCAGAAACGGCGACCTGGCTCTGGTGGGTGACAGCTATGCGAATGTCATCAAGCTGGACGGGAATCTGGTTTCTCTTCAGGTGTTCGCCGGCGCCCAGGGTGTCAGCACCAATGACCCGGTCCGCTTCCTGGGAAGGCCGATGATGGTATCCTTCTCGGACCACCTGCTGGGGAGAATTTTCGACGGTGCGGGTGTTCCGCGGGATAACGGGCCGGCACTGACCGAGAACATGATTCCGATCGGCGGACCTTCCTTCAACCCGGCGAAGAGAATTCTGCCGAAGAATATGATCCGTACCGGTATTCCGATGATCGACGTGTTCAACACTCTGGTAGAGAGCCAGAAGCTGCCGATTTTCTCCGTTTCCGGAGAACCGTACAACCAGCTGCTGGCCCGGATTGCACTGCAGGCGGAAGTCGACATCATCGTCCTGGGGGGCATGGGTCTGAAATACGACGATTACCTGGAATTCCGGGATACGCTGGAGAAGGGCGGTGCCATGAGCCACACCGTCATGTTCATTCACACTGCTGCGGACCCGACAGTGGAAAGTACGCTGGTGCCGGACATGTCCCTGGCGGTGGCGGAGCAGTTCGCACTGGAAGGGAAGAAGGTTCTGGTGCTGCTGACGGATATGACCAACTTCGCCGATGCCCAGAAGGAACTGTCCATCACCATGGAACAGGTTCCTTCCAACCGTGGTTATCCGGGAGACCTGTACTCGCTTCTGGCGTCCCGGTATGAGAAGGCTGTGGATATCGACGGAGCGGGATCCATCACGATCCTGGGCGTCACCACCATGCCGGGGGATGACGTCACCCATCCGGTTCCGGACAACACCGGATATATTACAGAGGGTCAGTTCTACCTGAGAAACGGACATATCGAGCCGTTCGGTTCCCTGTCCCGACTGAAGCAGAATGTAAACGGAAAGACGAGAGACGATCACCGGGCGCTGATGGACGGCATGATCAAGCTGTATGCCCAGTATAAGGAAAGTCTCGAGAAGAAGTCCATGGGATTCCTGATGACGGAATGGGACGAGAAACTGCTGAAATACGGTGAGCTTTTTGAATCCAGACTGATGGATCTGAGTGTGAATATTCCGCTGGAAGACGCACTGGATCTCGGATGGAAGATTCTCGCAGAGTGCTTCGAACCGAATGAGACCGGACTGAAGACCAGCCTCATTCAGGAGAGATGGCCGAAGCGGACGGAGGAGAACGAAGCGACGGAATAGAATAAGGAGCAGAGATGGCGATCAAACTCACTAAGAATGAACAGAAAGTGCAGAAGGATCACCTGAAACAGTATCAGCGTTATCTGCCGACCCTGCAGCTGAAGAAACAGCAGCTGCAGTCCGTCATCATGCAGACGAAAGCCGATCTGGAGGAGAAAGAAGTCGAACGTGAGAATATGATCGGGGATCTGGACGACTGGATTGCGGTGTTCGCAGAGAACGAACTGTTCGAGGATGCGAAGAAACTGGATCATCTGGTGAAGCCGGATACGGTCATTGTGAAGACAGAGAATATCGCCGGTGTCAGGCTGCCTGCCTTTCAGGAACTGACATTTCAGGATATTCCCTATGACGTGGACGACTATCCTCTGTGGGTGGATACTGCACTGATCAAGCTTCGGGAAATCGCCCGTCTGGATGCGCTGGTATCGACGCTTCGCAAGCAGGTGGAACTGCTGGAGAGGGAGCTCCGCTCCACCTCCCAGCGGGTGAACCTGTTCGAGAAGGTGAAGATACCGGAAGCCAAGGAGAACATCCGGGTTATCGGAGTATACCTTGGAGACCAGCAGACGGCTGCGGTCGTAAGAGGCAAGATCTCGAAGAAGAAACTGGAGGAGGCAGCACGATGATAGAGAAAATGAAAATGGTTCACATCGTGACCACCGTCTCCCGTAAGGAAGAAATGCTGGAGGGGCTCCGGGATATGGGGCTTCTGCATCTGGCAGAACGGAAGAGCGCAGACCGGGCGAGTGTCGAGCGGTTTGCAACGCTGTCGAAGACGGCGGGGCAGCTGACAGAATACGCACCGAAGAAACAAAAAAGGAAGGAGACACCGATCCTTTCTGACGAAGCGTTCGAAACGATGTATTCCGGTGTGCTGAATGCACTGGAGAAGAAAGTAAGTCTGGCCCAGACGATCGGGCAGGACACGGCGGAAATCGAACGGGTTCAGCCCTGGGGCGAGTTTTCACCGGAGTCGGTGAAGGAACTGAGAGATCTGGGATTCAATCTGCACTTCTACCGCGTGGAGAAGGCGGAGTGGGAACAGATTTTGGAAGATGAAGAAATCCGGGCGATCCGGCTGGCGCCGGTAGAGAAGACGATCACGATCGCCGTGATCGGCACCCTGCCGCCGGAGATCCGGGGCAGCGAATTCCAGCTGCCGGAGAAGGGGATTCCGGCGCTGCGGCAGGAAATCGAAGACTGCCGGAAAGAAACCGAAAGCTGTAATGAGGTCCTGCGGGACGCTTCCGTTTACGAAGCCAGTTTCCGGGATCAGATGCTGAAGGCACAGAACCGGGAGAATTACTCCTCGGCCAGTGCCACGGCGGAGAGCGATGCGGATTTCGTCTGGCTGTCCGGTTATGTACCGGCAGCGGATATCGAATCCTTCCGCAAGGCGGCGGCAGCGAACAACTGGGCCTGGGCTGCGGAGGATGTGGCAGAGGACGATGAGGCCGTGCCGACGAAGCTGCGGTACAATAAACTCTCGAAATTGATCCAGCCGCTGTACAGCATCCTGGGAATTCTTCCGGGTTACCGGGAGCAGGATATCAGTCTCTGGTTCCTGATGTTCTTCACCTTGTTCTTCGCCATGATCATCGGAGACGGCGGATACGGGCTGCTGATCCTGCTGGCAACGGTGGGCATCGCCGTGAAGACGAAGAAGATGAGCACGCCGGTATACCTGCTGGGTGTTCTGTCCATTGCCACCATAGTGTGGGGCGGGATTACAGGAACCTGGTTCGGCATGGAGGGGGCCATGAAGGTGCCTTTCCTCCGGCACCTGGTTCTGCCGGGATTTGCGAACTACCCGGAATTCTTCAACGTGACGGCATCACAGCAGCAGAATAACATCATGAAATTCTCCTTCACCATCGGTGCGATCCAGATGGAACTGGGCACCCTGCTGGCGGTGAAGAAGAAACTGGCGTCGAAGGACTTGAGTCTGATATCCGACATCGGATGGATGATCTCCATCGTAGCCATGTACCTGCTTTCCCTGTATCTGGTCATCGGACAAAAAGTAATGTTGAAGCCGATCTTCATAGCGATCCTGGCCGGATTCATCCTGGTGGTCCTCTTCGGCGGAATGGCGCCGGACAAGACCTTCGCCCAGGGGCTGAAGGCGGGCCTGGCTGATGCATTCACCACGTTCCTGAACACAATCAGCTGTTTCGGCAATGTGATGTCCTACATCCGTCTGTTCGCTGTGGGCATGGCCGGTCTGGCGATCGCCCAGAGCTTCAACGGGATTGCGGCGGGCCTGGCCCACGGGCCATTGTTCATCCTGGCCATCGTCGTGGTGCTGATCGGGCATGCGCTGAACATTGTCATGTGCTTCCTTTCGGTAGTGGTACACGGCGTCCGACTGAACGTACTGGAATTTTCCGGGCAGGTAGGACTGGAGTGGACCGGTATCGCATACGAGCCATTTAAGAAGAATGACAAAATCAAAAAATAAGTGAGATTATAGAAAAAGGAGAAGGAATATGAACATCGCTTTTGTTGGAATGGCAGCTGCACTGGGTCTTTCTGCAGCGGGATCTGCATTCGGTACTGGATTTGCGGGACAGGCAGCCATCGGTGCCTGGAAGAAGTGCTACGCCGCAGGAAAGCAGGCTCCTTTCATCATGATCGCTTTCGCCGGAGCTCCTCTGACGCAGACGATCTACGGCTTCCTGCTGATGAACTTCATCGCCAGCGCATGGAATAACGGAACCATCGATGCGGGGCTGTCTCTGGGCATCGGCCTCTTCGGCGGTCTGGCCATCGGCCTCTCTGCTCTGTTCCAGGGCAAGGCTGCCGCAGCCTCTTCGGATGCGCTGGGGGCGACCGGGAAAGGTACGGCGAACTACTTCATTGTCGTCGGTGTCATCGAAACCGTCGCTCTGTTCACCCTGGTATTCTGCCTGCTGCTGCTGAACACAGCTGCCATCAAGTAATCGAAAACAGAGAAATTTGATTTCATACAGCAGGCCGTCTGACGGCCGCTGCCTGAGCCGCCGGCGGGAAGTCCCGCCGGCGGATTTTTTTTTCGTTGGAATCGCCGGCCGGTCCATGGTATAATGAGGGACTGCTCCGGCGCCGGGTATTTTTGAAGGCGCCGGCAGGGATACAGAAGCGGGAGGCGGGAAGTGAATTGAGGCCCGCACAGAAAGAGAGCATATGAAATACGAAGACAGTGGAATCAGAGAAGATATTCTGGCAGGCATCCGGGAAATGGGATTCACGGAGATGACGCCGATTCAGGAACAGGCCATTCCGGCGGAGCTGGCCGGGGAAGACATTGTGGGCCTGGCCCAGACCGGAACGGGGAAGACGGCGGCTTTCGGCATTCCGATGATCCAGGCGGTGGATCCCGGGGAGGCGGCCGTGCAGGGCGTTGTGCTTTGTCCCACGAGAGAGCTGGCCATGCAGGGCGCCCAGGAACTGGAGAAGATGGGAAGCCATGTGGAGGGACTCCGGGTGCAGCCGGTGTACGGCGGCGCCGATATCGTGCGGCAGCTCCGGGGCCTGGAGAAGGGTGCCCAGATTGTGGTGGGAACGCCGGGACGGGTCATGGATCTGATGCGCCGGAAAGCGCTGGAATTCAGCCATCTCCGGGTGCTGGTCCTGGATGAGGCGGACGAGATGCTGGACATGGGGTTCCGGGAGGATATCGAAACCATCTGTCAGGCGATGCCGGAAGACCGGAGAACAGCCCTGTTCAGCGCCACCATGCCGGAGGAGATTCTGGAGCTGACCCGAAAGTACCAGCGGGATGCCCGGGTGATCGAGGTTTCCCACGATGAACTGACGGTGAGCTCGATCCGCCAGAGTTTTTATATGGTGAAGAGCCGGCAGAAGGACGAGGCCCTGTGCCGGCTGATCGACTATATGTCCCCGAAGCGGGGGCTGATCTTCTGCAACACGAAGCGGAAGGTAGAGCAGCTGACGGTGATGCTGAAGCGGAGAGGTTACTCGGCGGAGGCGCTCCACGGAGATCTGGTGCAGCAGCAGCGCACCCGGGTGATGGAACTGTTCCGCACCGGGGCGGCATCACTGCTTCTGGCCACCGATGTGGCGGCCCGGGGACTGGACATCGACGACGTGGACATTGTTTTTAATTACGACCTGCCCCAGGAGATGGAGTATTACGTCCACCGCATCGGCCGCACCGGCCGGGCCGGGAAGAAGGGGAAGGCCGTGTCTCTGATCAACACCCGGGAAATGCGGAAGATCACGGCGCTGGAGAATTTCTGCGGCACCCGCATCCGGGAGAAGACCATGCCGTCTTATGCAGATGTCATGCCCATCAAGGCGAACCACACCATGGAGAAGGTGCTGCACTTCTGCGAGGACATGGATCTGTCCGATTATGAGGACCTGGTCCGGGCCAAATGTGCGGAACTGGGGGATGCCGATCCGGTCCGGATCGCTGCGGCATTCCTGCGGGAGTCCATGGGGGAGGCCCGGGAGGATATCGAGATCCTGACGGGGCGGCCGGAGCGCCGGCGGCGTGAAGGGAAAGGCAAAGATTTCCGGGGCAGCCGTTCGTCCCGTTCATCCCGTCCGTCCGGCCGCAGGTTCGGCGCCAGGAAGGACGACGAGGATAACGAGTTCGTGACTTTTGACCGGAAGAAGGTCGGGAAGAAGGCCCGCCGGCAGGAGGCAGAGCGAACGAATGACCGGAAGCGGCGGACCGCCGGAGCGAAAGCAGCCGGCCGCACTGCCGGGAAAACCGGGGCGAAGCGGAAAAACTTGGGAGAGAGAGCAGCCGGCCGTACTGGCGGGAAGGCAGGAACGAAGAGAACGTTGAAGGCGGGCGTGAAGAGCGGAAGCAGGAAGAAGGAGTTCCATGGAAAAGGGGCAGGAAGTAAGGATCATTATAGAAGACGTAACGGAAGATGGTCAGGGCGTCGGGAGAACAGCTGATGGCATGACCGTATTCGCCCGGCCCGGAAGAAGCGGGGTAATGCCTCTGCCGGGAGACAGGGTGCGGGTGATTGCCCGGAAAGTGAAGAAGCATTATGCAGTCTCAGAAATTCTGGAACTGGAAGAACCTTCTCAGGACAGAATCCCGGAGTACTGCCCGTACGAAGGGGTCTGCGGCGGATGCCCTCTGGGACGTCTCCGGTATGAGAAGCAGCTAAAACTGAAGCGCCGTCACGTGACTGACGTGCTCACCCGGATCGGGGGCATCCCGGATCCTCAGGTGGCGCCGGTCATCAGCATGGCGGAAGAAACGGAAACGAGAATGGAAGGGGTTCTGCCTTCTTCTCCGCTGGCCTACCGGAATAAGGCGGTGATGGCTGTGTCCGGCCTGCGGAACGGGGAACCGTCTGTGGGATACATGCGGGGCCGGTCTCACCAGGTGCTGGATGCGGGACCGGTCTGCCGGATCCAGGCGCCGCCGGCTGGGGCTGCCGCGGAAGCGCTGAAGGCGTTCATGCGCTCGGACCATGTGACCGGCTGGGATTCGGAGAAGAAGACCGGACTTATGCGCCACATGGTGGTCCGCACTGCAGCCGGAACCGGCGAAGTCATGGTCATCCTCGTCATCGCCGGAAAGGGAATTCCAAACGGCGGGAAGCTGGTGGAGATGATCGATGAGGCAATTTATCAGCTGCCGCCGGCGCCGAACGGCGTGACTTACAGTCTGGAAAGCGTTTTCCTCAGCACGAACCGGGGCCCCCTCTCCCAGATCTACGGGGAGAAAGTAGAGAATTTGGCCGGCAGCATGACCATCACCGAGGAGATCGGCGGGGTGGCCTTCGAGATTTCTCCGCTGGCATTCTATCAGGTGAATCCGGCGGGCATGCAGAAATTATATGATCAGGTATTCGCATTTGCCGGGCTGTCCGTGGGAGACACCGTGCTGGATCTGTACTGCGGCGTGGGCAGTATCGGGCTGTGGCTGAACCGGATCATGGACGACCAGATCCGTGTGCTGGGCATCGAATCGAACGAAGATGCGGTGCGAAATGCCAACCGGAATGCGGTGATCAATCATATCGTAAATGCACGATACGTATGCGGAAAGGCGGAAGATATTCTGCCCCAGCTCATGGGAATGCTTCCGGAGGGACAGCCGGAGCAGGATCTGACGAAGTATCTGGGAGATCATTACCATCTGGGAACCGTGGAGGCCGCTGTGCTGGATCCGCCCCGGGCGGGCTGCGATGAGCGGCTGCTGGAGGCGGTGTGTGCTGCGAAACCGGAGAAGATCGTCTATGTGTCCTGCGATCCTGCCACCATGGCCCGGGATGTGAAATATCTGACGGCCCGGGGATATACGTTCCGGGAGGCGGTGCCGGTGGACATGTTCCCGCAGACGGGACGCATTGAGACGGTATGTCTATTGTGTTACAATGGCGGTAACGCACAGCCGGCGTAAGGGGCCGGTCTGTGAACTGCTAAAGGAGGAATACA
>OCTW011198106.1_pt1 | contig 12208 bp, 11 predicted proteins | sample 1539671 | NCBI WGS metagenome assembly OCTW01 (sample SAMN02144230, study PRJEB22623) | gut metagenome | biome: sheep rumen | host: Ovis aries | place: New Zealand | reverse complement strand
GTTACACTCTCGACTGCATTGGCATAAAAATGATGCCAAAAAATTTTACTTAAGAAAGAACTCACCGGTTGGTGCAAACGGACAACAGATTTGGGATCATCATCGACATCAACAATTAATCGATCTGCATATTCCAATAAACCGCATTCACATGCTTTGTCAATGTATCGGACTACTATAACATCATATTTCTTCTTACCGATTGCAGTTCTAATGACGGATCGTTTTGACTCGTTCACCGGCCACACATCACTAATGCTATATCGGTGGAGTGCTAATTGTATCTTTTCCTTGATACTTGGCAATGCACGTGCTCCTGAAGCAAATTGAGAGTAAATAACATCACAATTATCAATATTTGACTTCTCGTCATTCAGAAATGAGATAACATCAACATGACCAATTTGGGTTAATGCGTCTATTATTCGCATTGAGCGCACAGAAGCACCGCTATCCGCCTTCGCGAATAATGGGAAAATGTTATTTACAAATAAAAATCTCATGTCATCTCATTTTTTACCATATCGAAATCTCAAATAACAATATGCTGCTACTGGAGGCATTGCCAAATGTATATTGCTGAATTGTTTAATGCTTATTTTGCCTAACAATAATTGTTTAAGCGGATTATAAGGGCATGATTTTCGCAATCGCAAATAACTTTTAAGGAAAGAAAGATTATTACCAAATGCTATCGCCAAATATAAATTCCAATAATACAAAAGACACTTATTATAATCGTTTTCTATCTCATACTTATGTGTTTGGATATATTGAATCGTGCTAAAATAGGATGCAAGTTTTTTTTCTACGTTGGTCAAATCTGTTACAATAGAATTATTCCGCACACGATAAAGATATACGATTTTATGGCAAATTCCGATAGACTGCGCACATAGCATTGTTTTGAATGTCCATAATTCATCTTCATGCAGTTGCCCTTCTAAAAAAGCGATATTATTGTCTCTTAAATACGACCGTTTGCATAATTTATTCCACGCCATTACATACAATCGCCGATCAGCATAAGATTCAAAGATTATATCATTTCCGATTAATTCGTTTTTAGTCTCTAACAATAATGTAGGATTATGCATGTTGCCAAACATTTCATAATCCCCGATAACCATATCATACTCTCGTTTTTTTAAAGGTTCTGCCAACACCTCTATACAATCATCAGAAATATAATCATCGCTATCCAAATAGTAGATATAATCGCCTTGGGCGGCATCCGTACCTGTATTACGAGCCGCAGACAGTCCACGATTGTGCTCATGGTGAAGAATGCGAAAAGATACAGCTCCATTGTATTCTGCTATCAGCTCCTCGGCAATGGCTAAACTCTTATCCGTTCCGCAATCATCCACAAGGATGCATTCCATCTCACCGGCATACGTCTGTCGCATCACAGATTGCAAACATTTACCAATATATTCCGCTACGTTATAGACAGGAATAATGATGGATATTTTGGGATGATGACTCATTTATAATTTCGAAAATCTTTAATAACATTTATATCCCTATTTTTATAAGCTACCTGCGGACATAGGATACGTTTTATATACTGTTTAAGGTATTCGTTTCGCGGCACATTAATATCAATATGCCAGAGAGATTTATTATTATATGTTTTCCACAATTCCGCAAAGGGGAATCCTAAGTAAAGGAAATTCCATGGTTTAATTGCGCCATTGAAATGAACTATAACGACATTATCACATTCATCTTTAATCATCTTATGCTCAGCATCTGAATATGCATTCCACCATTGGGGATTCAAATAATATACTTGAAAGTTATATCTTATAGGCAATTTATATCTCTTATCATGAAGTAGCAGATTAACAGCGTCTTGATCCATCCACTTGATTCTTTCAGGATGTTCCACAATAAGTTTCGTTAATTTTTCGGAGATATTATTTGCGCGCCAATAATCGAAGTTATATAATGAAACCCCCGCATTATAATATCCATAAGGAGCATCATACCCTAACCGGAAAAAACACTCCTTATTGATACTATCCATATCTTCTGCTCCTGCAAAAGCATAGTTACTTATATCAATATTCCATAAAGGTCGAATATCTCCGGTTACTATCATATCTCCATCCAGATATAGTATTTTATGAATAGTGCTTGGAAGTATATTGCAAGCTTGCAAGCGGTAATACGTAGGAAGCGTAATATGCCCTGCTCGCGGAAATTCTTTAACTAAATCTACATTAACAACGAAGACGTAGAAATTAGAACTATACATGCTACATAATTGACTAAACCTCTTCGTTTCTTCTTCAATCCATGTATCGTCCGTAAGTAAGTATACATCAAACCGACTCTCTTTGTTATTCATAAAAAGAGATGTAAGCATTACGCCATAGTAAGGAGCATAATTTATATCAGAACCGATTAGTATGTTTATTCTTTCCTCCATATTTATAAATTTTCTTTCGTCCAAATATATGTTAAGTCAAGCCCTTTAGACAACGGTGTAAAGTCATAATCCCCTATCAAGGAATGGAGTTTGTGTGTATCTAATGAAAAGCAATTCGCATCATATTTATCAGCATCAATGTACTCTACTTTGAAATTTGGTTCTAATGCTTTTACTGCTTGAACTATTTCATTCACAGAAAGTAAGTTATTTGAAGCAATGTTTATAACTTGCGTGTGAATACCGAAAGAAAGTAACTTGAATAGAATTGTAATAAAATCACCCACATAAATATAATCTTTCCTACCATTTCCGTCTCCCCATATTTGCATCTCTTCACCAAGAATCGCTTTTGCCATTGCCACATTGATGACACCTTGTTTCATACTATAATGGTATTCACCATAAGGATTGCTCAGGCGCAAGATCAATGGCCGTACCCCATGCAGTTGAGCGTATTGCATTAGATATTTCTCAATAGTGTGCTTGATAACTCCATAGCTACTTATGGGAAACACATCATCCGTTTCTTTGTGTTTCTCTTGCTGTTGGGTTCCATAAATCGCTCCACCTGATGAGAGATAAACAATATCTTTTACATTATGTTTTACCATCAAATTAAGGATGTCAATTGTAGGCAAGAGGTTCGATTCGATATCATAACGAGCATTTGAGGAATCTACGGGAACTGTAGTACTCAAGGAATGGATAATCAAATCTATTTCATTCTCTTCAAAAATGCGAGCCAACATTTCGCTATTCATAAAATCTCCGGCATATACTTTTGAAACGCAATTAAAAGAAACTCCATGTGAATGCCGAGCAAATTTATCAAATACAATAACTTGATATTGTTGCGTCAAATGCTTGTCAATATACTTGAGAATATTTGTTCCCAAGAAGCCAAATCCTCCCAATAGTAGTATCCTTCGCTTCATTTACTTAGTTATTTGTCATTAAACATATCTCCATATCTATCAAATATCTTCTTATTAACTTTCGTTCCTATCATTATTTTTTCTACATTGTTAGGTAATGAAGATATTGCTGTTGAATTAACAGTAACCGCGATATGTGGCATCACTCCCATGAAATTAAGAAGTTGCATAGGAATATATGTTCTTAATACCGGAATAGTAGGAAAATATTTATCAAAATCGAATTTGTCTCTGGGGTGAGGTTTTATCACTACTTTTTTCGAATTTTGAATATACGGCTTATATATTTCAATATACTCCTCATCTGTCAAACCGCAATCCTCACGAAAAGGTTGAGTTAATATCATTACATCTGCCTGCTTTGCATAATCAATAAGTTCTTCTGATAATGAAAAAATAGTAAGTATGTATGTTTTTTTGTGTATTGACGCTTTTTCCCACAATGCTGATAAATCTACAAGTGTATATTTTCTATTGGCCACCAAATATGTCTCAGCATCTATAGCTGTTGTCAGCCAGCGATTTGCACATTGCTGATTCTGACCATACTCTTTATTAAAGATTGTTCGTCCAAATGCTAAACTATACTTAATTTTACCTATAATAGAACGAGGAGAGACCATATCAAATGCTGGTCTTGGACAATTAGAATAGTTATACAAGAAATAAGGTCCGTCTGCAATTAATGTATAATTCTTTTTACCTATTATTTGGGCGGATATTCGCAAATGGTCCTGTGCATATACCTTCGACCAAAGGATTGAAGGGTATTCATAAAAACGCCGAAGCCTTACCTTTAACAACTTTTTCCAATCATTTCCTATATTAAATCCATAATAATTCAGGCACTTATTCGGTAGTTTTTCTGTAATTTGACGGTCTAAAATACTACTTGTAATAAATTTTGTTCTTTCAATCTCTTCCATCGGCATCATCAATAAATATAATGCTAAGGCATAAGGCGTATCAACTAAACATATGTTTCTTAAAAACTTCATATTATATTACATTACTTTTGTCCGTAATAGGCATTCTTTCCGTGCTTGCGGGAATAATGTTTCTCCAATATATATTGTGGCATGGATGCGTTGGGATTTAACATCATCGTTTTTAAATCCATTTCGGCGATTGTTTCTAATACAACTGCGTTATGTACTGCTTCTGCAGCATCTTTACCAAAAGTGAATGGACCATGATTACAAACCAAGACACCCGGATTAACTAACGGATTAATCTTACGTTCTCGCATCGTCTGCACTATCACCTTGCCTGTATTAGCTTCGTATGCTCCCAACGTTTCTTCTTCGTTTAACGGACGAGTACAAGGAATATCGCCGTAGAAATAATCTGCGTGCGTTGTTCCTATCGCCGGAATATCCATTCCTGCTTGAGCAAAAGCTACGGCGTGAATCGAATGGGTATGTACAATTCCCCCGATCTCAGGAAAGGCACGATATATCTCCAAATGAGTCGGGGTATCAGACGACGGACGATATTTTCCTTCTACCACATCACCTGATTGCAGAGTAACAACCACCATATCATCCGGTTTCATGGCTTCATAAGGAACTCCGGATGGCTTAATCACAATCACGCCTTTTTCGCGATCAATTCCACTCACGTTTCCCCAAGTATAAAGAACAATACCTCTATTGGCTAATTCTTTATTTGCAGCGCATACTATTTCTTTCAGTTTCTCCAACATATTTATATTCCTATTCCATAAACTTTACTTACTGCGCTATCCCACTCATCGCTATCGCGTAATAGATGTTCTATCACATCACGGACGGCTCCGTGTCCGCCGTTGATTGGACTTACATAATCCGCAATCTGAATAATTTCATAACAACTATCTGCCGGGCATGCCACAAATCCAGCTAATTGCATAGGAGCCAAATCATTCAAATCGTCTCCTATGTATGCTAATTGCTCTTTCGCTATATGATGCTCCTTCATAAATTCGCGAAGAAAAGACACTTTATCCTTTACATTCTGGCAAATATAATCCGCTTTCAACTCCTGCATACGCCGTGTCGTTGCAGCACATTCGCGCCCTGTGAGAATGATTGTCTTTATCCCTGCCGCCTTAGCAGCAAAGAAACCGGCAGCATCCTTCGTACAGAATTTCTTTTGCTCATTTCCATGTTCATCGTAATAAATGCCGGAATCGGTCAGAGTTCCGTCCACATCAATCACAATGTATTCGATTGACCGTTTATTCATAAGCGGAAGGAGTAATAAAGTTTACATTTACATTCAGGCTCCGGATAGCCTCTTTCACGGAATTATTAAATTGGACTCCGTGGTCTGTTTCACTACGCATAGAATTATTAGCGTAGTTCTCCTCGTTGGGTTTATAGCCATCCGCTCCTGCAGAAGCTATATTGGAAACGCCCATCTGTGACAGGAGCTTTAATAACATGATATAACTATTACAGCCCTGTTCAAATGCACCTGAAAGTCCATTGTAGTCCAGCACAAAATCTGCATTGCCTTTCACATTTGATGTGATAATACGCTTGCATTTCACCTCTTCAGTTTGTTGATAACGGCGTGCATTACTGATAAACACATAATCAACATTCATGTCAGTAGGTATAAAATTGACGGCAATTACAATCGGTTTATTCTTCGCGACATAAGCATATATTGACTCTTTATGAGTGGAAACCGTTCTCCCAGGCGCTAATATCAATACATCTTTACCATTTAGAATTCTCTTCAACGACTTTCTTGCTACACTATCATCTATCCGATTATTCTTATATTCTTCATACAAACTATCAGCATACGCCGCATCAAAGGCTGTTTTCTTGTTCTTATCAAAACGTGAAAGCAAATGATTTATGTCTCGGCATGTTAAATCGCCTTTCTTCAGATAATGCTCTGCATAGTTGCGATGGAGATTAAAACGTGCGGATAAGAAATAAGCCGGAGTATATCCCCATTCTGCTTGACCTTTAATTGGAGCGATGTGGTCTTGAATGGCATCCATTAGATAGTCAATATCGTATGCTTTATCCGTGTAATCATTCAGATAATCAGCGATTAGCTCAATAGGTAAATTGCCCGGTATGCGTCCCATCCCCATCAGACTGCCATCTACAGCGACAGGACGATTAAGATGCTTGTCCACAAAGTTCTGCGCCAAGCAACAACTTAACGCCATGTTCTCATGCAAATGCAGAGCGACACGGATGCTCTTATCCAGATTATTATCCACCAAACTTACAATACGATCCAAATCACGGCGTTTCATACTTCCGAAAGTATCAACTATAGCAAATTGATAAGGCTGAATCTGATTCACCTGGTCAATAATCCAAAGTATGCGCTCGTCTGAATAACCCATAATATTGATAGGGTTGATACTGAGTTTATAGCCCAATGCTTTCACTTGGCGAGCGAAATCCATACCTTCTGCTATATCATAATCATGCGCTGTAATACGTATCATCTCAATACCCTTACCACAATAAGGTGAGAGTTTGGAAATATCATAATTACTACGCATTGCCATAGCGGAATACATGGTTTCGCCTGTTTTTTCAGGCAGTAACTTGTTTAACTCCTCAATATGATTGCATACCGTTATATCGGGATTATAGCTTTCTACATTACGCAGGAAGCCAACTTCCACCATATCCACACGTGCTTTCGTTAGATATGATATGATACTCCTGGCAGAGCTAAATCCCCACTTCCAATCATTAACATATCCGCCGTCACGGAGCGTGCAATCTAATAATTTCAAATCAAGCTTTGCCATTATTCTTAATCATTTGAATAACCATTTGTAAATCTTGCTCCGTATCTACTGAAAGACTATGACAATTCGGGACAAGTGTCAACTTCAGTTGTTTCCCATAATCAAGAAAACGTAATGTATCTATTCCTTCAATCAGTTCAAACCGTCCGGGTTGAGTGTCTATGTACAAATCAAGCATTTTTTTGTTGTATCCAATAATTCCAACATGCTTGTAGTACTTGAAATCAATTGCCTTAAAAGGGAATGGTATGGGGGTACGTGACATATAGAGTGCATTCATGTCCTCATCAAACACCATCTTGATATTCGAAGGATCAATCACTTGTGCCGGTTCTGTCATTTCCGTAATAATATTCGTTCCAAATGCTACATCCTGCGGGACATCTTCTGGCACTACAGCATCAATAGCGTCGGTATTAATCAAAGGTTCGTCACCATTTAATTGTACATAGAAATCTGCATGGATCGTTTCTGAAACTTCTTGCAACCTATGAGCTGCAGTGCGATGAGTGTTAGCTGTCATTACAACAGGAATCCGGTTTTCTTCACAGACTTGTGCAATCCGCTCGTCATCCGTAGCCACATATACCTCGTCAAGACGTTTGGCATTGAGGACTCGTTGATACACCCACCAAATCATAGGATGACCTAATATATCTTTCAACGGTTTCCCTGGCAAACGCGTCGAGGCATAACGCGCTGGTATGATTCCTACTACTTTCATTTTGAACTCTGTATTTCTGATATTATTTGTTTTACATTTTGCAGAAAATCAGGATTGTTGCTGAATGATTTTTCTGCCAATTGTTCATCAAATTCATCTATATGCTTTGCAATATATCTACGATGCCAATCCTTATGAGGCTTAAAAACTAAATCTGCTGCACGAATAAGCATATCATAAATAGGCGGCAAGATATAAATAGGCTTATTTTCTGCGAGTTCTCTATGTGATAGAAACTCATCAGTAATGCCATTATTCATTGAGAAATGAGCCAACGTCTGAACATGCACTAAGAAGTACCTCCAGCCTCTTAAAGATACTTGTATTTCAACTTGTTCTTCGTCGTCAAGTCTGCGTTCAACCCTAAGCCATTCTTCATATTTTCCTCCATATTTTTCATTTAACCATTTCTCGGCCGTCTCACTAACTTTCTGGACCTCAGAGGGTCTAACTACTATATCAACATCCGAATAATAATAATAATAATAATAAGGAAAGTTTATACTTTGACGACCAAACGCTTTTGCTATTACATAATCATATTGTTTATTCAACTGCACAAATAAATCGCTTACATCTTTATCTATATTAACTGCCAAATCACAGAACTTGCTTTGGATATAATTATCGCTTATATGCATTATATTGTCATACTCGTACTTATTGATATGATTCTTATAGCGGCTACGGATTACATTCTTTATTTTAGCTATAAGCATTGACTTGGCCGTGTTATTTTTTACATTTCTATCAATCTCCGGATTTAGTGTTTCAATATAAAATATACGTACCGGATACTTTTCACAACCATCAGGCATGCTATCTACCATACTCTTCAGTTTCCACTGCACCCCCTCTTCTGTCATCACATCTGTGTAATACATAGCCCGCAGAAATCCGAAAAAGTCTAATTTGTCAAAAGTCACATCTTCATATTTTACAACTTTACAATCACATTGTTGAATCGGAGGATTATATGAAGAATGTAGATATGAATTAATAACATTTATTATTTCATCGCGTAAATGATAAGCCGGCGACCAAATCACGCCTACATAATCGTATTTACATTGATTAAACAGTTCTACCGTGCGGTTATGAATCAAACTAATTTCATCCGCAGAAAAATTCATTTGCCAAAACCAATTATAATCATATGGTCGCTCTCTGTCATTTTTGTAAATTCTTGCAGGTACTATTTCATCGTTATGATATAATGCTAAAGCCAAACGATGTGCGCCATCCATCAGCGTCAGATGATCATCTACTTCTATCGGATTATCATCTTCAAAGCCATTTTGCTCATACGAAGCAATTAATTTTGAATATCGCGGAATCCAATCAAAACCTGTTGGAAATTGCATTTTACGATATAAACTGTATCCTATTGAGTTTTTCCCATAATATTGTTCGATGGCTAAAAGTCGCACTGTGATATCATACCCCTTATAAACTCCACTTACAAATTGCGAGAGAATAAGATCACGCACGGAATATAGTTGGTTGCCAACAACAGGGAAACAATGTCTTGCTGCAACCGAATATTTATCATAATACTCCTCGGGATGCTCAATGCGGAAACGCTCTTCTTCTAATCTCTTTTGCTCCAACGCTTTATTACGAGCATTCTGAAAATAGCCGGAGAACAACACCCTGTCTATTTTCCATATCACTTTCTTAGAAAGTTTCTTAGAAGCACCAATATAATGTGAAATTGTCATATTCATAATCAAAATGAATCACGCCAAATCCCAATCAATTATCGTACTGAAATATCCATTACGATAATTACCACGTTGCGTACGATAATCAGATATATCAAACTTGATAATGCGATCCATTTTTTCGATAACACGTCCAGAAAAATTATAATTGCTGAGCAATGTTGCACGTGCGAAGTACGTACCATGTCCTATCAAACGTTTTGGGAAATGCAATCGGAACCTATTTATTCCTTGCGACATCGATTCCACATAATTAAAACCGGTATCATTGCTCTCGGTTTGTAATACAAACGAGTCATCGTACGATTTTAGCAACGAAAAGAGACAAGTCATTCCAGGGACTTTTTCATCTACCTTATATGTCAACTCTACATAAAAGTCTTCATCACAAGAGAACGAAGTTTTGGGGTCACCATTTGCATTTTGCACCTCTGCATGAATCAATTGTATTGGTTTATCCTCTAACTTATTCTTATTCCACACTGCACCGATTAGTTCTTTGTCAGTTGAGGATTGAGAAACATATGTATCAATCACATCGCTCATCTTCCCCATCATGGCAATAGAACCGTTTTCTAACAATATACCGGTATGACATAGCTGCCGAACAGAAGCCATATTATGACTCACAAAAAGCACTGTGCGCCCTTCGCCTTTGCTCACATCCTGCATCTTGCCTATGGCTTTCTTCTGAAACTCGGCATCACCTACAGCAAGGACTTCATCTACTACGAGGATCTCGGGTTCGAGGAATGCGGCTACAGCAAACCCCAAGCGAACAGTCATACCCGAGCTATAACGTTTAACAGGTGTATCAATGTATCGTGCACAACCGCTGAAATCTATGATATCGTCCAATTTCCGTTGAATATCAGCACGAGACATACCGAGGATAGCACCGTTCATGAAGATATTCTCACGGCCGGTCATCTCGGGATGGAAACCTGTACCGACCTCCAGCAAGGAACCTATACGACCATGGGCGCGAATGGTACCGGTAGTCGGTCCTGTAACACGGCTAAGGAGTTTCAGCAAGGTTGATTTGCCGGCACCGTTCTTGCCAATGATGCCTACCACATCGCCTTGCTCAATCTTGAAGTCGATATCCTTCAGTGCCCACACGTACTCGGAGTTACCTTTGGATGCACGATCATTGGTCTCACCGATTTTCAAGTACGGATCTTCCTTACCCAATATGTTCGTTATCCAGAATCGGCGTATATCGTGAGCCAGCGTCTGCGTACTCACCAATCCCAACCGATACTGCTTACTTACGTGATTGAATTCTATCGCTGTACTCATATAATCTTTCAATTTTCTTTTTTCCGACTATTAATATGGTGCAATAATTGCCCGCCAATCATAATCCTCCTTTTGGAATGTCTGCTCTACTAATCGTCCTACACAACGGACAAAATACGAGAATAATACAACAGCCACCATTATTATAGGTATATTCAACGGGAACAAATCATTTAAACGAGTAGTAAATACATACCCTTGTGCAATCATAATCTCCAAGCATAAACCGCCTACGAATAATATCGGGGCGCCTATCCATCTTGTATTTAGACAGCGTGTAATGAAATCCGAACAACACATACGCCACAAGAACCAACAGATGCCTGCCAAGGGAATAATCGTGAATAATTGCCACGGCTCATACTCAATGTGTTTTTGCGTATATACATAAATACCATAGTAAACAACCACAGATACTAATGCCCCAAGCAAATTCAACCAAAACGAAGCTTTCGGTAAACCATTCGTTTGCACACGCTTCTGACCGCAGATAGCACCAAGTAGCATGTATAGAAAATACACGCCCCATTTGAAGTAAGTACCCCCATATATATTTCCTGCTGACGCCGAACCTATTCCCCACACGAAATACCACACAATCACTATACCTAGCACCCCCGCCATAACATACCACATGCTATTGCTTGCGTATTGCTTGATTGGATATATCAAGACATAATACAGCAGCACACACATTATGAACCAACTCGGGAAAAAGTTAACCGTCATAATATATGGTGCTGGTCCCCATGCATAAATGCCCACTATCAATGCCAGTGCTAACACCGACGGGAAGATTCGCTGAATACGACGCTTGTACCAATTAATAAAGTTATCATGGCGCTTACTCAGAAATATACCATATCCTGAGCAAAAGAAGAACAATGCATCTCCGATTGATCCCCCCGTACCTAAATATGAATACTGACCATACATCGCATCCATATGACTATTCAGCACAAGGAGTGCGGCTATGGCTTTCAGCATCTCAATGCTCAAATCCCAACGTTTGGATGATGTGGCTATGTTGTTACTCATTTCGATGATGTTATGCGTATTTTTATAGAAAATAAACAGAAATAAATTCGATGAATATTCAAAAATGAAATAAACACAAATTCTCAAAGTTCTATATATTCTCCCAATCCAAGATATAAAAGATTACAAATCCTTCAACGACAACCCAATTCGTTCAAACGTATATTTCCCAAATTGTGCCAGAGGCAGTGCGCTAATTTTCTCTTCCAGTGCCAACATACTGATTTTTCGCTCATTTCGCTTAATTTCTGCTATCACTCCCCGCTTCGTGAA
>OCTW011310567.1_pt1 | contig 12213 bp, 4 predicted proteins | sample 1539671 | NCBI WGS metagenome assembly OCTW01 (sample SAMN02144230, study PRJEB22623) | gut metagenome | biome: sheep rumen | host: Ovis aries | place: New Zealand | reverse complement strand
TCATCGACACCGCCGCCATCGCTGTCTTTGTTGTTGGGATCACTTTCGCCTTCGTCGATTTGACCATTATTGTTCTTATCTTCACCAGCTTCGCAGACGCCTGCAACCGATTTGGATCCATCGCAGAGGCCGTCACCGTCCGTATCGGGGTTATTGGGATCGGTTTGGTTTGAACCATGCGTTTCGAGTTCATCGGGAATGCCGTCGCCATCGCTGTCGAGCATGTTGCCGCAGGAATTGGTGTCGTCACAGGCCTGGAGAGGATCTGTGCCATTTTTGACTTCCTGACCATCTTTTATGCCGCCGCCATCCGTATCGGATTTGTTCGGGTTGGTTTCGCCTTCGTCAATTTTGCCATTGTTGTTCTTGTCTTCGCCGGCATCGCAAACGCCCGGAATGGCTTTGGATCCATCGCAGAGGCCGTCATTATCGGTGTCGGGTTTGTTCGGATTGGTGGGATTTTCTCCGTGAATCTCGATTTCATCGGGAATACCGTCACCATCGCTGTCGCCGTCGGAGCATGAGCCTCCATTGTCGTCGCATGCCAGCAGCGGATTGGTTCCATTTTTGACTTCCTGACCGTCATTGACGCCGCCGTTATCGGTATCGGCTTTGTTCGGGTTGGTTTCACCTTCGTCGATCTGGCCGTTGTCATTCTTGTCTTCGCCAGCATCACAAATGCTGGCAACGGTTTTGGAACCATCGCATAAACCATCGCCATCGGTATCGGCATGGAGCGGATTGGTTGGATTCAGGCCATTGACTTCTTTGCCATCGGTAATGCCGTCCCCATCCGTATCGTCTTTGTTCGGGTCAGTTTCGTTGCTGTCGATTTGGCCGTTGTTATTCTTGTCTTCACCGCTGGTGCACGTCGTGCCCACAGTGTTGGCACCATCACAGAGGCCGTCGCCATCGGTATCGGGATTGTTCGGATTGGTTGGATTTTTGCCATTGAGCTCAACACCATCGGGAATACCGTCGTTGTCGGTGTCAGCTTTATTCGGATCGGTTTCACCTTCGTCGATTTGGCCGTTGTCGTTCTTGTCTTCGCCGCCGGTGCATACGCCATCGACGGTTTTGGAGCCATCGCACAGCTTGTCGTCGTCGGTATCGGCTTTGAGTGGATTCGTGGGATTATTGCCTGTAATTTCGGTTCCATCCGAGAGGCCGTCGCCGTCTGTATCCGGATTCTTTGGATCGGTTTCGCCTTCATCGATTTTGCCGTTGTTATCTTTATCTTCTCCGCCGGTGCATACGCCGTCGACAGTTTTAGATCCGTCGCACATCTTGTCACCATCGGTGTCGGGATTGAGCGGATCGGTCTTTGTATCGCCCAGGAATTCGGTTCCATCGGTAATGCCGTCGCCGTCAGTATCGGGATTTTTCGGATCTGTATGTGTGGTATTGTTTTCGACGCTGTTGGGAAGGCCATCGCCATCGTCGTCTTTGTCACAGATTTCATCGCCTTCGATGACGACACAGGCGTAACCGCTTTCGACCGTGCATGTCGAAGAGCAGCCGTCGCCATCGGCTGTGTTTTTATCGTCGCATTCCTCTGTGTCACTGCGTTTGCCATCGCCGCATGAACCGACCGAAGCAGAGGCTGAGACCTGAATGTGATCTTGCGGACCGCCCGAACCATCCGGGTCAACTGTGGCTGTCACCGTGTAACTGTCGGGAGCATTCGTCGTTTCTACGACAAAGGTGATCGTGACGGTTTCGCCGACACCGAGTTTGCCGCCATTGATTTTGCTTTCCTTGTCGAACTTGGTATTGGCATTCTCGTCTTTTTGGTTTTCGCCATTAATGGTGAGCGTTCCCTTTTCGTAAGAGGAATTTCCTTTGGGCAGGTCAAGATCGAGCGTCAAACCTGTGGCATCTACATCGCCATCGTTTGTAATGGTAATCGTATATTCGACTTTTCCGCCATCGAGTGGTTTTGTTTCGATCGTCGGTACGAGGTAAGGATATTTGACTTTATGTTTGAGGTTTGCAGCTGCTGCAAACCCACCCGTCAGGGAAACGCCGTCACTGCAGCTCGAGTATTTGTAATCTACATCTGTATAGATGAGGAAAACGCCTTTATTTGTTTCATTGACGGCGGTTTTGGGAATATTGAGGGTGATCTTTTGGTTGTAGTCTTTTCCCCTTGCAATGGTGCCGATATCGATCTTGCATTCCTTGAGGGTCGGGTCAAACGAGGCAACTGTGCAGGACAACGACGCCGGTTTTTTGACTTCGATCTCGTTGGTCAGGTAGAGATATGCGACGGCATTCTCGGCATCGGCTTTGCCATCTTTGTTTGTAAGATAAATGGTCGCATCGAAATTCTTACCGAGCTTTGGCTCAGCCGTACTCAGGCTGATTTTGCTGCCCTCGAGGTTCGGGGCGTTTACGTTGAGCTGAAAACCGACGAGTGCCGGCACCAGCGAGTCACGTCCGGTGCTGACACGGACAACGGCTGAAGTCTGTTTGTTGACGACGTTGCCTCTTTGGAGCGGTAGTGTCGTAATGTCCCAGCCCTGGCGTGCGCCATCCACGAGATTGGCCTGGCCGGTACTCATGTTGACGCTATGGTTTTTGTCGCCAAAACTGCCGCGGGTATCGAGTTTCCCGTCGCTCTTGTTGATTTGCGATGCAAAGAAATTGTTTGCGGCGTTGTTGACACCCGACAAAGTCTGGAATTCTTCTGTGCTGCTCCTTGCAATCATGAGGGCGTCGCCGATGTAGGCATCGGTCGATGTGGCATCCCCTTCGAAGGCGCTCACGAAGATTTTGCCTTCGATATCGCCCGAATCCGGTGCGCAGAATCCCGTCATGGAATAATCTTCGGTCGTGTTCTCGTTGACGAATTTGTCACCAATGTAGAGTGTAATATTGCGCGTAGGCAGGACTTCATGTCCTTCTTCTGCTGGCATGGAGTAAACGACCGCCAGCGTCCAGCCTGCAGCATTGGTGTTGCCGCCATTCGTATTTTTAACAGCAGGAATGCCGCGCACCGAGTATTTGCCACCGCCATTGGTGTTAATATAATCGGTTACGTCTGCGTGGTTGATGTAATAATTCGCCCATGCGGGGGAGGCAGGATCGATAATAGAAGAACTTGTTGCAGGAACATCCATATAGGTGTTGTTATTCTCAGAATAAAGTTTAATGCTCGATTTTACATCATCAAAAATGCTGACGCCTTCGACATTAAAACAGCCTGCCCATATCAGTTCAGCTTTTTTTACGACTGCACCCTCCGGCAAGTCCAATTCTGCCATGGATCCGTTTTTCTTCCAGTCGTTGGTCGTTCCTTTGGGCCAGGCTTTACCATTGGTACATGCCGGGCTGTTGTCTGTGGAAGATGCATCCATTGTAATGAATGTACCGATGCCATTATAGGTTCCCTGACAGTTTGTGTTGTTCGTATAACTTAAACCAATGGTGTTGCCCGTCAAAACCATGTCACCGGATAATGTCTCGTTGATGATCATATCCTGAGCCTGGGCTGCAGTTGGGGCTGCCATGGCTGCCAAAAGGAATGCAAGACGCTTTTTGCTCATGAGAATACCTCAAAAAAAATGCATTCTATGCTCTTAGATTAAACCGGAAAGACCGCACACAGCGGCCAAAACCGCTTGTGACGGTCGGAATTTTGCGTTAAAAAGTTTAGCACTTTTTTGTTAAAATTCAACAATTTGTCGATTCGTTTGAAGTGATGGTGTAACTGTTCAGCCCCTATGTTTGTTTTTCTTCGAAAGCTCAAATTATTCTTTAATGCATAATGCATAATGATGAATGCATAATGAAATGTTATGCTCAGAGAATTTGGACGATCCTTTTGGTTTTGCAAAACCATTCAGCATTATGAATTCAGCATCATGAATTCAAGAGATTTCAAGGTCAAAAAGAATAAGGCCGTATTGCCGCAGGCAATAGGCCGATCGCCGCGCCGTAACATAGTAAGGCGCGGCAACTCAAAAAAAATCCCATAAATCTCCCCGGCGAAAAGGTGTTCCGCGGAATGTCTCTCATGCGGAATGTCTCTCTATAAAAAATCACCTATCCATTTAAAAATGTGCTAGATAGCATGCGGCGTATTTTGCCAATTTCAGACTGGAGGCTGCCACATGAGCGATAACATTCTCGATCTTCTTGAATCTGTGAAGAATGCATCCAAAGAAGATCTTCCCGAGAAACTGTTCATTTTCCCGCTGACAGAAAACGTCGTTTTTCCGGATGTCATGATGCCAATTGTGGTGTCGCCCGGGCCAATGCTTGAACTCGTCAAGCGCGCGCAGACACACAGCGATTATCTCGGATTTTTGTGGGGGGAAGGGGAAGACCCGACCGCGATGACCGCAGACAAACTTTCCAGAGTCGGATGTGTCGGCCATATTATTCGTATGGCGCGCATGCCCGATGGTTCCTATACGATGATCGTTCACTGCGTCAGCCGTATGCGCGTGCTTTCGTTCCTCAAGAGCGATCGCCTCATTGCCGAGGTGGAATATCTCGATGATATTATCGAGGAATCCGATGAAATGACGGCATACTGGCGCAATATCCAGGCGAGTTTGACCAAACTTTCCGACATGGAACAGTCCTCCATTCCAAGGGAGCTGATCACTGCCATGTTGCAGATGGATCATCCCAATAAACTCGCCGATATGATCGCGGCCCATTTCGATATTCCCAATAAAAAGCGCCAGGAAATACTCGAACAGCTCGACGTTCGTCAGCGTCTCGAGGCGGTCTATGAACTGCTCGTCAAAGAGCTCGATCTCGCCGTGCTGGGGCAGAAAATTCATGATACCATTCGCGAACGTATCGAGGCGAGTCAGCGTGAATTCTTCCTGCGGGAGCAGTTGCGCGCCATTCGCAAGGAACTTGGCGAAGAAAAGGACGAAATCGCACTCGCCGTTCAGAATTATAAAGAGCTCATCGTGTCTTCGGGCATGAGCGAGGAAGCCGCCGCGCGCGCCAACGAAGAAATCAGCCGCCTGAGCGTGCTCACGCCCGAGTCGAGCGAAACCAACGTGATCCGGACTTATCTCGACTGGCTTTGCAATTTGCCGTGGAATAAATCGACCGAAGATATTCTCGACCTCAAATATGCCGAGAAAGTTCTCGAACAGGATCACTTTGGGCTCGACGATATCAAACAGCGCATCCTCGAATTCCTCGCTGTACGCAAGCTTAAACCCGATCATCAGGGTCAGATTATCTGCTTTTTGGGCCCTCCGGGCGTCGGTAAAACCAGTCTTGCGCGTTCGATTAACCGCGCACTCAAACGCAAGTTTTATGGATTCTCGCTGGGCGGACTCAAGGATGAAGCCGAAATCCGAGGACATCGCCGTACTTATGTCGGGGCCATGCCAGGCAAGATTATTCAGGGCATTAAGCGCGTCGGTGTGCGAAATCCTGTTTTCGTACTGGATGAAATCGACAAGCTCGGCAGCGATTGGCGCGGTGATCCGTCGAGTGCCATGCTCGAAGTACTCGATCCCTCACAGAATAACGCATTCAACGATCACTATCTCGATGTCTGCTTCGATCTTTCGGATGTCATGTTCATCGCAACGGCCAACGATGCCTCGACGATTCCCAAGCCACTCCTTGACCGCATGGAAATTATCGAACTCTCAGGCTATATCGACGAAGAAAAATTCCAGATAGCGCGCCGTCATATCGTGCCGAAAGAAATCGCCGAACATGGGCTGACCAAAGATCAGATGCAATTTAACCCGACCGGACTCAAACGCATCATCCGCAGCTATACGCGCGAAGCGGGCGTGCGCGAACTCGAACGCCAAATCGCCAAGTGCTGCCGCAAGAATGCCAAGAGAATCGCCTCTGGCGAGGAACCCATTGCCAAAATCACCGCAGATAATGTCTCCGATTTCCTCGGAATGCCATTCTATACCGACGAAGTGATCAGCCGCGGTCTGTTGCCCGGCGTCGCTGTCGGTCTGGCATGGACTCAGTTCGGCGGCGAGATACTCTTTATCGAGACGACCAAAATGCCAGGCGTCGGACAGCTTAAACTCACCGGCCAGCTTGGCGAGGTCATGAGCGAATCCGTCCAAATCGCGTTCAGCTTTATCCGCGCCAATATGCCCGCTTTCGATATCAGCGAGGAAATGTTCCAAAAGTGTGATTTCCACGTCCATTTCCCCGCAGGCGCAATTCCCAAGGATGGCCCAAGCGCAGGTATCACAATTACGACGAGCATCTTGTCGTTGCTGCTCGGTCAGCCCATCCCGGAACGCCTTGCCATGACGGGCGAAATTACCCTTACTGGCAACGTACTTCCTGTCGGCGGAATCAAAGAAAAAGTCATAGCCGCTAAACGTGCAGGTGCCCGAACCCTCGTCATGTGCAGCAAAAATCGGCGCGATGTCGATGAACTTCCCGCACATATCCGTGAGGAACTTACCTTCTTCTTCGTCGATCATTACAGGGAAGTCTTTAACTTCGTGTTTAAAAAAAGATGTCGCCTCGACCTGGACAAACTTCCCAAAAACGTGGTCTATACCCCCAAAGGTTCCGCTAAAAATGCCGCTTTGACGGCCGGTACCGAAGAGGATGACGCTGATAAAAAAGATGCTCTCGTCGAGAAAAATGTTGCCGATAAAAAGGTAAAATCAAAGAAAAAAGATAAATAAATATGTGGTGCGCTCGCTATTTGCGGCTCTGCCGCAAATACGCCCGCGCGCTTTGGCTATCTGCGATACGCCAAAGCATTTTATTTCGCAATTCGTAATTCGTAATTATTTGAGCATTTTCTTTGTAGTTCCTAAAGACCAAAGATATTTTAACTTCAGAGTCATATTTGGGCTCTGCAAATTCAATTACGCATTACGCATTATGCATTATGCATTATGCATCAGATCGTCATTCACCTTTAAACTTTAGAGTTCACCCCTAGTTATGAAAACGCCTCTCATCCGTTCCATCCTTTGTTTCTGTTTGCTCCTCATCGCACTGGGGCTTACCGCATGTACCAAATCGCCCGAACAGGTTCGTGAATGGTTCCATGATAAACGTGCCCCCGTTAAAATGAAGGAATTCGTTCAAAATCCTCGTTTTAGTCTGGATTCAAAAATTGAAGCCATCATGGTTTTGACCGAACGAAACAATTGTACTGTAATCCCCGAAGCACTGATGCCGCTCAAAGCCGATGAGATCAACAATATCACCGCTGGTGTCATCAAGCGTTTTCATCAGTTGCTCGAAGAAAACCCGCCTTACGAAACGAGAGTTAAGGATGCGGCTTATTATCTGCTTCAGGTCGAACCGGATGAAGACAATCGACAGGAACTGCTTACTTTCATTATCAATTGGCTCGACCCCGAAACCAGCGCAAATTTCTTCCTTTCGATCGAAAAAGCCGGCCGTGTGGAACAGCGAAAGCTTTTCGATGCCATAGGACCCGAAAATACGCTTCCTATCTACAAGAAGGCGATCGTCAAAACTATCAATGAGTTTGAAGAAGCGCTCAAAAAAGAAGCCGAGATCGAAGCAGCAAAAAAAGCATCCGGCAAAAAATATAAAGTCCTCTCACGGCCCAGTGACAGGCTGACGACCACGTTGTCGACAACGCTCAATAATTTGGCCGATCTTCAATTGCCGGGCGCAAACGACATGGTTGCCGACATTTTCCTTCAGCATATTGAGGCTCAGTACCCCAATATGCCCAGAACTTACGTACTGCCGTTTGCCTCCAACCCCTCCGAAAAACTTTTGCCGATGGCCAAAAAGATCATTACCGATCCCGAGTATAAAAACGTCAATCTCAACTATTACAAAGACGTGATGCTCGCTACTTATTATCGGAATGTTCAGAAAAAAGCCGGTGTTGAGGTTTGTACAACACTGCTTCAGTCGGATCGTACCGGGTATATTCGATGGGACTGCCTTGAATTGCTGACGATTGCCAAAGGCCGCGATGGTTTTGCTCCGCTGATTCAATCGATTCCAAATAATTACGATATTCTTAAAATTCCAGAAGATCACCCGACTTTTATCGAACAGCCTTCGATGACATTCTGGAACTCACTGCGCGTCTATTGTGCGCATCTTCCTCAAAGTCTGAACAATCAGATTCCTCTAGAAGTCTTTAGACAGTTGGCTTCCAAGGGAACGATGGTGACGCGGATGCTTTCTCTGGCATGTTTGTCCACCTTGGGGGTCGAGAGTGATGTCGCTTTGATGAGTGGTCTGGCTGATGAAAAAACAGACATCAAATCGTGGGGTATGCAAGTCTCGACATTGGGCGAGTTGGCTGGGTTTACGAGTGCATTGCTCGAAAAACGACTGACGGTGCTCAAGATGGAAGCAGACGCCAAAGCTGCAAAAGAAGCCGCCGCAAAACCTGCTCAGGCACAGGCAAAACCTGCTCAGGCTGCGCCCCCGGCAGCTGCACCCGCTCAGGCAGCGCCCCCGGCAGCCGCGCCCGCTCAAGCCGCGCCACCGGCAGCCGCGCCCGCTCAAGCCGCGCCCGCTCAGGCTGCTCCTCAGGCTGCGAAGAAATAAAGGTGTCTCCCAATGCGTAATGATTTCGACGAAATAGGCATTCTTGGCGGCGGTGCCTGGGGAACAGCGTTAGCTCGTCATTTGTGTCTAAAATTTGGGCATGCACGCATTTGGGCTTTTGAGCCGGAAACTGCAAACGATATTAATCAGAATCACATCAATTCCCGGTTCCTTCCCGGGATTGCATTGCCCGAATCCTTGACAGCAACCAGTGATCTACAGGCTTTTGCGGACGGCATTACCTTACTGGTCATCGTGGTGCCAAGCCATGTCCTGAGAAGTGTGCTCTCAAATCTCGCTTCTTATTTAAAGCCGGATATTCCCATTATCTGCGCCTCCAAGGGCATCGAGAATGACACCCTCATGCCCATGAGTGATGTCATCGAATCGATACTTGGAAAGCAGGTTCAGGCGCATGTTTGTTACCTTTCGGGCCCCTCTTTCGCCATGGATCTGGCGCATGCACTGGCAACATCTGTTAGTATTGCAAGTTATAATCAGGATTTTTGCAAAAAAATGCAGGTCCTGGTGAGCAATGATATCCTGCGGGCTTATACTTCTTCGGATGTATTAGGGGTTGAATTGGGCGGTTCTCTTAAAAATGTCATTGCCATTGCTGCGGGTGCTGTCGCAGGACTAGGTTTGGGACACAATGCTGCGGCTGCCATCGTCACGCGTGGGTTGGCAGAAATGACGCGCTTGTGTGTCAAACTCGGAGGCGAGGCTTTGACGCTTTCGGGATTGAGTGGGCTGGGAGATTTGGTATTAACTTGTTACGGTGATTTGTCCAGAAATCGAGATCTCGGCTATAGACTCGGCAAAGGTGAATCTTTCGAAGATATTCAGCGTTCCCGCATCACCGTTGCCGAAGGGGTTAAAACTGCAAAAAGTGCCTTTGCACTCGCCCAAAAGTACGATGTCGACATGCCCATCGTACAGAATGTCTATGCTGGACTCTATGAGGGAAAATGCCCGATCGATGTTGTTCGCGAACTCATGAGCCGCGAACTCAAACATGAACTCGAATGGAGATGCTCCGGCAGCGTTGAATAAGCACTGCGAACAGACAGAACTCGCTTTGTAATACTGCTTCCCGGAATAACTTCATCAGTGGAGGTTCCTATGAATAATAGAATACAGAGCATGTCCAAAATGAAATTAGCGACGATCGTTGCTGTTGCCGGGCTTGCCATGACCTCATGCGTGTTATCCGAACCGTTAAATTACGGCGAACCATGCGAAGGAGTCACTTCGGTCATTAGCCCCGCCAAAGGCGAAGTCATTTGCACACTTGATGAAGCAAATCCTGAGGGAAAATGCGGAGAATATCAAAAAATTATGGCAGACGGTTTTTGTCCGCACGATTTCAAATGCCAAATTCCATCGCTTGAAGATGGCGAGGTCTTTTGCCATGATGGCTGTAAAGAAAACGAAATCGTGTGCGACGGAAAATGCGTTAAATCCAGCGATCGTGAATACTGTGGTGCAAGGGGAACGTGTGACAGTAAAGACGAAGACAGCAAGGATTATCGCGGCAAAAAATGCAATGAAGGCCAGAGCTGCAAAGCTGACGGAGATGATAACTATAAATGTTCGAACGATTTGGATTGCGGAATCGGTACTCACATCAATCCAGATACCTCTAAGTGCGAAATCGACACCAATGAAAATTGCGGTGAGATGGGCAACGCTTGCGTCGGTGACGAGATCTGCTCGGGCGGGGTTTGCGCCGAATCCTGCAACACGGGCGAAGACGGCAGCGTTAAAGAAATTGCATGCGTTCGTGAGGGTGAAAAAAAAGCTGTTTGTATTGATCCGATGACCGACCCAGATTTTTGCGGTGCAGATGACAACTGTGAGCATGCTAGCGTATGTAAAGGAGATAAGCCTATTTGCCACGAGGGCGTTTGCATGGATGAATGCGAGATCGAAGCGAAAACGTCATGCAAGTCGTCCGAAGGAAACATACAATGTTTTGATCTAAATACAGATATCAATCATTGTGGAGATTGCAATCATGCGTGTGATTTGACAGTTTCCGAGAATGTTCAGGTAACATGCGAGTTGGGGCAATGTAAATATGAATGTAAGGACGATTATACAGACTGCCAGACGGATGGTTCCGGTATCCCTGTGTGCTACAATTTAAAAGAGGATATCGATCATTGTGGCACATGTGATAATGTATGTTCCGAACCTTTGATTTGCACAAATGGAAGCTGTGTGCCAAAAACATGTGAGAGCGATACCGTGTGCCAGGCCAATGGATGTACAAACAGCAATACCCAATGTGGTAAAGATTGTCATGACTGCACATCCGAAGGCGATGCTGCTGATGGTATTTGCAATGAGAGTGGGGCATGCGTGATAACAAAATGCAAAAATGGATACGCACTGTCGGCTGGCAAGTGTATACAAATCGGGCAAACATTTTGTACAAAAGCCGATGGTTCATCCTCTGAGCATAAGGATTGTACAACAATGGAGGGAGTATTAAATCCAGGTTGTGATCAGAGTTCTGGAACGTGCGTCGTCGAAGCCTGCAAGGAAGGGTATCATTTATATAATAAAACATGCGAAAAGAATGATAATAATCATTGTGGTAAGCATGATCAAAAATGTCCGGGAAGCAGTACGGTTGAAAATGCTTCTACTTATACATGCACTTTGGATGGTAAATGTAATGTATCCGCATGTAAGGATGGATTCAGATTATCGGGTAATAAATGCGAAAAATGTGATGTAAAGCTTAAAATGTTTGTAGCGCGCGAAACACAACTTCTCGATGGTTCCGTAACGCTTCCTGGCGGATCTACAATCACCGTTCATTATAAGAAAAAAAATTCAGGGAAAGATCCATATGGTAAGCAAAAATATAAAATTAATATTTCATATGCCAATGGTGATGGTCCAAATAATAATCTCAATAGTTTTAATAATGCTTGGATAAATGCAGACTATGTTAATTATCTCACAAAAGTTAAGTCGAATGTCACTGTGGCTCCAAATGTTACGTTGAACAAAGGTTGTGCTGATAGTGATGGTTATGCGAGAATTTATAACACGATGAATTGTTCTGGCGATACATTGGATTATTGCGATTATAATGTTGAATGTGAGGGTAATTTTTATGGATGGGTTAAAAGTTCAAACCGTAATTCATTGGATGCATTTATTCAAAATCTTGATGTGATTCCAGAATGCTAATGTCCCGGTTGGAATTCTTTATGAAGAACTGGTGTCAAATGAATCATATAGCCAACGGTTAAATCTAAGCTTATGCAATTTTATCTTTTTGGCATGTCTTTCGATAATTCCCATCCAATTGCTCATTGCTAACTGCTAACTGCTAACTATCTTGGTGAAGGCCGTTAGGCCTGAACAAATCCGTTTGTAAAACAAAAAATCTAAACAATGCTGAAAAGTGTTACTACTCAGTCGCCAGCCTTGTATGTTTTAACAAACGGATTTGTTCGAATCTAACGATGCTCACTTTTCTAGTACGACTGTTAGCTGTTTTGTAGGTGCTGAGGCTAAAGTAAATACAAATACTGTAGAGAGATGGGGGAGGTGCCCCATCGAGAGATAAGTTGGCTGGGGCTACGAAAAGTGATGAAAAAACAATAAATGATTGTGGATTCCAAAGGGCTCAGCCCTTTGGCGGGGTTCGTGGCAGAGCCCCGGCTGAGT
>OCTW011594028.1_pt1 | contig 12214 bp, 9 predicted proteins | sample 1539671 | NCBI WGS metagenome assembly OCTW01 (sample SAMN02144230, study PRJEB22623) | gut metagenome | biome: sheep rumen | host: Ovis aries | place: New Zealand | reverse complement strand
GCTTGCGGAGCCGACTCGATTATTACAATCGGCGGCGGTTCGTCAATGGACACCGCAAAGGCAATCGGCGTTATCATCACAAACCCCGAGTTTGCCGACGTCCGCTCGCTCGAGGGCGTTGCCCCGACTAAGAACCACGCTGTTCCCACAATCGCCGTTCCCACAACAGCCGGCACTGCCGCTGAGGTAACAATCAACTATGTTATCACCGACACCGAAAAAGAGCGCAAGTTCGTTTGCGTTGACGAGCACGACATTCCCGAGGTCGCGATTGTCGACCCCGATATGATGTCGTCAATGCCCAAGGGTCTCACCGCGGCAACGGGCATGGACGCGCTTACTCACGCTATTGAGGGCTACACCACCAAGGCGGCGTGGGAAATGACCGATATGTTCCACCTCGAGGCTATCAAGCTCATCGCAAAGCATCTTCGCGGCGCGGTTGAGAATAAGCCGGAGGACAGAGAAGGCATGGCACTTGCGCAGTACGTTGCCGGTATGGGCTTCTCTAACGTAGGACTCGGAATTGCCCACTCTATCGCCCACACCCTCGGTGCTCACTACGACACACCGCACGGCGTAGCCTGCGCAATGATGCTCCCGATTGTTATGGAGTATAATCAGGAGTACACAGGCGAGAAGTTCCGCGAAATCGCGCGCGCTATGGGTGTTGAAGGCGTTGACTCGATGAGCGTTGACGAATACCGCAAGGCTGCGGTTGACGCGGTTAAACAGCTCTCCGCCGACGTCGGAATCCCCGCTAAGAACGATAAGGTTCGCGAGGAGGACCTCGACGTACTTGCGGCTGACGCGTTTGCCGACGCCTGCCGTCCCGGCAACCCGAGAGACACCAGCGTTGAGGACTTGAAAGAGCTCTATAAAAAGATTATGGCATAAGCATAACTAAAACTAAGGTAATCGGTATCCGCTTTTGGGATATTGATTACCTTTTATTTTGTTTCCGTTACTCTATAAACGAAAAAGAGCAAGGCAAAAACCTTGCTCCTTTTTAGTTTAGTAAATAATTATTACGCTTTGTTGAACTTCTCTTTAGGCTGCTTACAGCGCGGACAACGCCAATCGTCAGGCAAGTCCTCAAAGGCAACGCCGTCATTCTCGGCAGGGTCGTAAACATAGCCGCAAATTGAGCAGATATATATTCCTGTAGCCTCCTGCTCTGTAAAATCAATTTCGGCAAAGATTGTCTCAACGGGATTGTCCAAATCCATCACGCGCTTTGCCTCAAGATTTTCATAGCCCTGAGGGGTATGAGTGCCGCAATACACGGTCGGATGGTTGCGGACAAACTCGCGTACACGGCCGAGAGTTGTGAGTGCGTCTTGAAGATTGTCAAAAACAACAGACTGCTTGTTTTCATACAGTGCCTCGTCAACATAGGTGATATCGCCGTGGAGCATATAGAACAGACCGCCGTCCTCAACAACCACAAGACTGTTGCCCTTGGTGTGTCCCTTTGCCTTGATAAAATAAATTCCGTCGCGTATTTTCTGACTTTCGGGGAAGTTGTAATACGCTCCGTCGGTGAAGGTCACGGGAACAATATTGTCAATACCCTGCAATTCAGGCGCGTCAAGCTCGTCCGCGTTAACATAAATTTTCGCGTTCGGAAAGGACTTAAGCTCTCCGGAATGGTCGCTGTGCCTGTGGGTAAGCAAAATCTTTGTCACCTGCTCGGGCTTATAGCCGAGGTTGCGGAAAGCCTCCATATAGCTGCAAATATCCTTGCCGGTATAGGCGGCAACTTCCTTGTCGGGCTTTTCTTCGGGAGTGCCCGCGGGCAGACCTGTATCGACCAAAATAACCTCGTCGCCTGTGTCAATCAAATAATTTTGCAGACTGCCGCGAAAACGGATGTCCATACTGTACTTTTCGGGACCTTCCTCCGCGCCGAACGCAAACAGCTGTGAATAAAATCCGTCTTTTCTGAATTTTACTGCTTTTATTTCCATTGTGTTTCCTCCTTACCGGGAAATTTAATAAAGGAGCCAACCCAATCAGTCGGCTTATTGAGTTCAACCATTTATGCGGTACATATAACACTATAAGTTGTTATATGATTATATCAGAATAACACATTATTTGCAATGCTTTTTGGTTTATTATTAATGTTGTAAAAAGATACTGTGATGAATTGAAAAAATTTTTAAAAAGTTTTCGAAAAAGTATTGACTTGTTAATAACATTATGATATTATCATATTGAAATAAACCTACAGGATATCCTCCGGATTTATTACCTAAAACATTCACCCGGATCGAAAGCAATCGATCTCAGAATCCAATCATCATAACAGGAGGCATAATATGTATATCAAATTTTTACCGAACGAGTATGTAATCCGCTACAAAAAGGGTAAACAAACAGCCGCCGGCAGAGGCCTGTCCTTTTATTACTTTGACAAAAGCACCTCTGTCGCGGTAGTGCCTGTATCAGTGATGGATACCGACTTTATTTTTGAAGAGCAAACCGAGGATTTTCAGAACGTAACGGTGCAGGGACAGTTGGCGTATCGCATTACCGATTATGAGAAAATCGCGGAAATGCTGAATTTCGCCACCAATCTGAAAACAAAGAGATACTATGACGAACCGCTTCAAAAGCTATCCAAGCGCATCATCAACATTGCGGACGTCCTCGTCAAAAACTGCGTCAGTGCTGTTGGATTGACGCAGGCGATTCAAGCAGAAAGAAATTTTGCGGAAAAGATTTTTGATGAACTCAAATCAAACGAGGAGGTTCGTTTTCTGGGGATAGAGGTAACAGGCTTTTCTATCTTGCGTATCAGCGCAAGCAACGAAACCCATCGCGCGTTGGAAGCGAGAACACGTGAGGAAATTCAAAAAGAAAGCGACGACGCGCTGTATGAGCGCAGAAACGCTTCTATCGAGCAGGAGAGAAAGGTCAAAGAAAACGAGTTGAATACCGAGATCTCCGTTGAAGAAAAGAAGAAACAAATTCGCGAAACGGAAATCGCGACAAAGCGGATGGTGCTTGAAAAAGAAAACGAACTTGAACGCATACGCATTAACGCGCAGACCGAACAGGCGAGAATTGAAACCGCCGCGGAAGCGGAGCGGGAACAGATGAAGATTGACGCGCAGATTGAGCTTGAGCGCAAGCGCAGGGAGCTTGCCGAAATGCGGCTGGAAAACGCCAAAAAGGACGCGGACGCCGAAGCCTACCGCGTAGGCGCGGTGATGGAGGCATACAACCGTTTGAGTCCGGAAGTGTTGGTCGCTTTGGCAACGTTGAATATGGAACCCGAGCGGATAATCGCCGGCGCGTTCGAGAAGCTCGCCGCCAACAGCGAAAAAATAGGTACACTGAACATTACACCCGATTTACTGGAAAGCCTGACAGCCAAACCATAAGGAGGACAGCGTATGAAACGCCTAACCAACACAAAAATTGTTTTGATTACACAGAAAACGCGGCTTGAAAACCTGATTGCGCGCTATAACACCGTCGGTCAGGCGCAGTTTTACATTGAGCATCACGGCGGTGACTTCGAGGATTATCTCATTGAGGACCGCACCTACCGCAACGCGGTGCGCGATGCCGTTGCCTATTTGGAAAGCTACGGCAGATTACAGGTTCTCGACCGGGAATTTGTTCCGGGGTTCCTGTTCGGCGAAAAGGATCTGGTCGTGGTGATCGGTCGCGACGGACTGGTTGCAAATACACTTAAATATTTGACGACCCAAAAGCTCATCGGCGTCAATCCCGATCCTGCTCGCTGGGACGGCGTGATGCTGCCCTTTACCGTTTCGAATCTCGAGAAGATTGTCCCGGAAACAGACAGCGGAATCCGGCGAGTCAGGAACATCACCATTGCGCAGGCAACCCTAAACGACGGTCAAACCCTCATCGGCGTCAACGATATCTTCATCGGGCAGCGCACCCACGCATCCGCTCGTTATACACTGACCGCGGGCTCGGACAGCGAAGAGCAAAGCTCCAGCGGCATTATCGTATCGACAGGACTGGGCGCGACAGGATGGCTGAAAAGCGTCCTTGCCGGAGCTAGCGGTATCGACCGTTACTGCGGCGTAAGGGAACAGCCGCGCATTGACAGCTCCTTTACATGGGAGTCCGACTATCTGTATTATACTGTTCGCGAGCCCTATCCGAGCAAGAGCACGGGAGCAAGGCTGGTGTTCGGTAAAGTAAGCAAAAACAATCCTCTGAAGATTTCCTCGCAAATGGCGTACAACGGCGTGATTTTCAGCGATGGAATGGAACAGGATTTTATTGAATTTAATTCCGGCGCGACGGCGGAAATAGGAATCTGTCACAATACGGGAAATCTGGTTATTTAAATCACAAAACGCCGGTTGACTGTATTGACAAGTCATTTCCTGCATGATAATATTATTTTGAACACAACACACGAGGTGATTTTCCGTGCACGACGAACACAGCTTTTTAAAAAATTATTCGTTAAATGATTATCCGCGTCCTTCCGTCACCGCCGACATTGTTGTTTTCAAGCTGCGGTCGAAAAAGTCGGATAACTTCCGCAAGGATTCGCACGGCGTGCTGTCGCTGCTGCTGATACGCCGCGGCGGTCATCCCTACAAGGACTGTTGGGCATTGCCGGGAGGATTTCTCTCTCCGGGAGAGACAATCGAGGACTGCGCACTCAGAGAGGTCAAGGAAGAAACCTCTGTCGTGCCCGCGTCGCTCATGTCGATCGGAATGTTCAGCAAGCCGGGGCGCGATCCCCGAGGCTGGATTATTTCCAACGCCTTTGTCAGCGTAATCGGAAACACAGATGAAACCCAGCAATCGGGTGACGACGCAGCCGACGCGCAATGGTTTGACGTCAGCTTTGAGCAGAATGACGAGGGGAAATATCTCCTTAGACTCAGTCATGACGACATCGCTATCAGTGCCGAATTGCGTGAGGAAAAAAGCCGCTTCGGCATTACCGAATTTGTCGTCAGCGACAGCGGCGGACTCGCGTTTGATCACGCGGCAATTATTGCGACGGCACTTACGGCACTGCGCAACGGTGCCAAGGATTTTGAATTTATTTTTGACTTCCTGCCCGAGAAATTTACACTTACGGAGCTGCAAAACGTTCAGGAAGCCGTTATGAACATTTCGGTGCTGTCCGCCAATTTTCGCCGCAAGGTGTCAGGACTGGTGACGGAGACCGATGAATACACCGAAGGCGCAGGGCACCGTCCGGCAAAGCTATACAGACGCAAATAAGCCCTGTATCATCTAAAGAAAGGAACCGCTTATGAAACATTTTTTAATCGTAGTTGATATGCAAAAGGATTTTGTAGACGGTGCTCTCGGCACCAAAGAGGCTGTCGCGATCGTCCCCGAAGTAGTAAAGAAAATTGAGAGCTTTGACGGCGAGATCTTCGCGACCTTTGATACGCACACCGATAATTATTTGCAGACCATGGAGGGCAAAAATCTCCCCGTGCCTCACTGCATAAAGGGAACGCCGGGCTGGCAGCTCGATGAGAATGTTGCCGCCGCTTTAGAGAAAAAGGGCTATACTCCTGTGGAGAAGATCACTTTCGGCGCGTCGCAGCTTCCCTCGCTTTTGATGCAGGCGTGCGGCGGAGAGCTTTGCGATATCGAGTTGATTGGGCTTTGCACCGATATCTGCGTGGTATCTAACGCGCTGCTCCTGAAGGCGAGCTTCTGCGAAACTCCCATCAGTGTAGACTCTGTCTGCTGCGCGGGAGTAACACCCGAAAAGCACGAGGCGGCTCTCGAAACCATGAGAAGCTGTCAGATAAATGTAAAGTGAGGTACGTTCATGTTTAACGCTGAAAAAATCAAGAACGAGTGCGTACAGTGGATACGCGATTGGTTTGAAGAGAACGGAAAAGGCTGTAACGCCGTCGTCGGAATCTCCGGCGGAAAGGACAGCTCCATCGTCGCCGCGTTGTGCGTCGAGGCACTGGGAAAAGACAGGGTCATCGGCGTTTTGATGCCCAACGGCGAGCAGGCGGATATCGACAAGGCGCAGCTCTTGGTCGATACCCTCGGCATCAAGCACTATATCATCAATATCAAGGACGCTTATGAGGGTGTGATCAAACAGTTCCCCTTTAAGCCGACCTCCCAGACGGTGCAGAACCTGCCGCCGCGTATCCGCATGGCGACTCTTTATGCGGTGTCTCAGAGCCATAACGGACGCGTTGCCAACACCTGCAATCTTTCGGAAGACTGGGTCGGCTATTCCACCCGCTACGGCGATAGCGTCGGCGATTTCAGCCCTTGCTCGTATCTCACCGTCAATGAGATCAAGCAGATCGGCAGACTGCTCGAACTGCCCACGGAGCTGGTTGACAAAGTCCCCTCCGACGGACTTTGCGGCAAGACAGACGAAGATAACCTCGGCTTCACCTACGCGGAACTCGACCGTTATATCCGCACCGGTGAGATAGATAATACTGAGCACAAAGAACTGATAGACCGCAAGCACAAGGTCAATCTGTTTAAACTGCAACTGATGCCTGCCTTCAAGCCCGAGCTCGGTACGGCAATAGACTGAACGGAGAACAGATATGGAACCGGGAAAAGATCAGATATCAGACCTGAGCGGCTATTTATACCGTATGCAAAAAACGATGATAGACAAAATGTTTTTCATCGACAAAATATTTGAACCCATAGAGTGTATTGTGGACTTCGGCTGCGCTAACGGAGAACTCATCAAGATGCTTCAATACTTCTTTGACGAGTATCGCTATATCGGATATGACCTCAGCGATAAGATGATAGCCGCAGCAAAGAAGAATGTTCCCAAAGCTCGGTTTTATACAGATTGGGATAGTATTGATGCTGATTTTGAGCACAGCTTGTTGAATATCTCGAGCGTCATACACGAGGTGTACAGCTACTGCGCCAATGAGGAGATTGAGCTGTTTTGGAACAGAGTCTTTAACAGCGGATTTCGCTATATAACAATCCGCGATATGATGGTATCCGAGGATACCGAACGTCCCGCGTCGGAGTATGATCTGCGTTGTGTACGCAGTCATAACGGTTTTTCGACCCGGCTGTCTGACTATGAAAACGTGTGGGGCAATATCCGCACAGAAAAACAGTTGATTCATTATCTGCTGAAGTACAGCTATACGCAAAACTGGGAGCGCGAGGTCAGGGAAAACTATCTCGGACTGTCTGCGGAGAGTCTGATGAAGCTGATTCCCGACAACTATCACATCACATACAAAGAGCACTATACCCTGCCTTATATTGCATGGCAGGTCAAAAGGGATTTTGGCATTGTGCTAAAAACCCCTACGCATATTAAAATCGTATTAGAAAAGAACTGAGGAAAATCGTTATGAAACTTGAACCAATTATTATTTCACTTCTTGACAGCGACCTGTACAAATTCAATATGGATCAGGTCATCTTCCATAAGCACACCGACCTGTGCGGTCAGTACTTCTTCAAATGCCGCAACAAGGATGTCGTTTTCTCACAGGAAATGGCGCAGGAGATCAATGCGCAGATTGACCATCTCTGTACACTTCGATTCACCAACGAAGAACTCGACTATCTGCGTTCCATCCGCTTCATCAAAAACGACTATGTGGAATTTCTCAGACTGTGGCATCCAATCCGCGACTATGTATCCGTCAGGCTGACGGATGACGGCGAATTGCAGGTTGTGGTAGACGGCCCGCTTTTCTCGGCGATGCAGTTTGAGATCTACCTGCTCGAGATTATCAACGAGGTCTATTTCCGCATGAAGTATGATTATGAGACTCTCAAAAAGTCCGCCGAGGAAAAGCTCGACGCGAAGATTAAGGCACTGAACGACGGCACCTATACCTTCAGGTTCGCTGAGTTCGGCTGTCGGCGCAGACTCTCACGTGAATGGGAGGATGTCGTTGTAAGACGGCTCGCGCAGGAAACCTACAAGTGCGTCGGTACCTCCAACGTGTACCTCGCGATGAAATACAACTTGACCCCCATCGGCACCTACGCGCATGAATATGTCCAGATGTATCAGGGTATCGACAGGATTCCCCTCGCCTATACCAACCACTACGCAATGCGCGACTGGTACGATGAGTACGACGGAGATAACGGTACGGCACTGACCGATACCATCACCACGGATCTCTTCCTCATGGACTTCAACCGCGCCATGGTCAACAACTACACCGGCGTCCGTCACGACTCCGGCGACCCCTACGAGTGGGGCGAGAAGATTATTAAACACTATGAGAGCTACGGCGTCGATCCCAAGACCAAGCTGCTGCTGTTCTCAGACAGCCTCGACTTTGACCGCGCTCAAAAACTGTACGACCACTTCAAGGACCGCACAAAGGTCAGCTTCGGCATCGGCACCTTCTGCTCCAACGATACGTGCGAGAAGGCACTGAACATCGTTATCAAGCTCCAGTATGTCAACGGCAGACCCGTCGCAAAGCTCAGCGATAATCCCGAGAAATCCATGTGCCGCGATCCGCAGTACCTCGACTACCTCAAGCGTTCGGTCGAGTTCCGCCTGCAGCGAGAAAGATAAAGGCACCGTTTGCGTCTGTCAAAAATTCGTAACAAGAAAAGTCCCAAAAGCCGGTGTTTATCAGGCTTTTGGGACTATAATCGTACCGTGTCGCGCTAAGTACTCCTTATTTCAAACATCTTGTTCATAAGGCAAATTAAAAGATGACTCTCCGCAAAAGCGGAAAGTCATCCTTTTTTAATCCTTAAACAGCTTTGCGGCAATAACCGCCGCGGCAGCCACTCCCGTAACAGCGAGCAGACCGCCGGCAACCAGCTTGCGCACATACGGAACGTTGTAGCTCATCGTTGCGTATGAGGGATTTATCATCCGCTTAATCAGCGGAGAAAGCAGCTTGCGCTGTTTATGCAAAATATCGTTTGATATATGCGGCTTTTGAGAAATGACCAGCGAAGCACGATCCTTTTCATCATACGGCTTCCACTCTATTTGCTCTGTAGAAGGGTTGCCGGTACGCGCGAAGTTAGTCCACATCTGCATAACCGCGTCCGAGAGCTCCTCGTCGGCACGTTCGCCTGTATAGATGGTTTCATCAAGGTTGCCGAACACATAGGCAAGCTCAACAGCGTGGCACGCCTTGCGGTCGGGAATAGCGGAGGGCACTGTCCAGTAATACATATACGCCTTGCCGCCGTTTTTGGCGTGTTCCTCAGCCTGGTGAATCGCAGGCAGGCGGAACATCAGCTCGTTATAAAACTCCGATATGCGCCAAATATTCGGACCTTCCAGACTGTCGATAAACTTCATTACGCGCCTTTTGCCCACGTAGCCCAAGGACTTCAAATCGTTTTCAAACTTCACAAAGCTCGTAAAGCGATAAAGCGTCATTCCGCCGATTTCACCAATCCAGTAATTCATCTCGTCGGAATTGGTGCCTATCATCATATCCACTCCGGCGGATTCGCCGTTTTCGTACGGAAGATACGGATCGAGCGGAATCAGCTTGCCGTCGCGCTGAGGGAAGTTGTTGATATCGTTAACCGATTCATTAACCAGCTTAAGCTGCTCCTCGGTTAAAGCCATCAAATCCTTCATTGATTTTGCGTTTGTCACCTTAAGCAGCTTTTCGGTAAGATTGCGGCACTCTTCCTTTGAAAACGTAAGCGCGACCGAACCGCTCTCGGCAATGACGCGCCTGAACAAGCCCTTTGCCTGCGGAATAATAGGCAGCAGCGATACGCTTCCGCCGCCTGCGGACTCTCCGAAAATCGTTACATTTTCGGGATTGCCGCCGAAAGCCCTGATATTTTTTTTAACCCAGCGCAAAGCCTCAATCTGGTCGAGCAGACCCAGGTTCGGCGAATCGGGAAAGTCCTCGCCGCCCTTTACGCCGCTGAAATCAACAAATCCCATTAAGCCTACGCGGTAGCCGACAGTCACCAAGACAATATCGCTCTGCTTGCAGACAAAGTTAGTACCGTCATAGATAGGGTCAGCCGTACCTCCCCAGCCGTACGAGCCGCCGTGGAAGAACACCATTACCGGCTTATCCGCGGTTTTGTCGGCTTCGTTCAGCCAAATATTGAGGTATAAGCAGTCCTCGCCCTGTGGGTAATAGGAAGCCTGCTCTGTAGGCCATTCGGTTTGGATTGGCGATTTTCCGTTGTAGTACGCCTCAAAAACTCCCTCGCAGTCCTCTACAGATTGCGGAGCCTTCCAGCGCAAATCGCCTACAGGCGGCTTTGCGAATGGTATGCCCTTATAGACAAGAGCGTTCCCTGCTCTGCCGCCTATAAAAGTTCCGTTATTACAGTGAACGGCGAGTGATTCGTCGTACTCACCCGTTACGGGGTTATTTACCCCGTAGCGGTGGCGAATCACAAGCTGATCTTCGTTTTTAATACCTAAATTCATCTTTTCTTTCTGAATATAGCAAAAATGGTTTCAAAGAAGCCCTTGTTGCTCTTATACTTGTCACGCAGCTCGCCGATTGTAACATCGTTCTGTGAGTTGTGTGTTACCAAGCCCTGAGAAACTCTGATAAAGAGATCCTTAAACTCGTTCATACTGTCCTCGTCATAAAGACTTGAAGTGTAGTCCATCATCATCTCAAGGCCGTCGCCGCCGTCGAGAATTTCCATATCGAGGATTGTCTGTGAAGCTGCCTGGTTCTGGCGAATGTCGATTGTCTCAACGTTCATACCGTCCATACCGCCCATATCGCGGATATCCTGCTGATAGAGCAGGTAAGCAGCCTCGCTGCCCGTACCCGCCTGGTTGTTGAGGTCAACATACGGATAGCAGCTGTGCTCAATGCCCCTCTGAACCTGCTCGTGAACGTCAGCGAACAAATCGCGCAGGGTCATATCCTCCTTAAAGCGGATACCTACGGGAAGCTCACGGAAGAGCAAGCCTACGGAGTTCATTGCGGTTAAGTCTTCTCTGCCGTTGTAAATCCAGCAGAGCTTGATGTCGTCTTTTTCGTTATAAATCGAAATTGCGAGCGCGAGCGCGGAGATAAAGAACTCATTGCGGCTGATGCGGTAGCGACGCTCCATAGCCTTCATCTGAGGCTGCTCAATTCCGAGCGGAGCAAGCACCTCGCCCATCTCGTTCTCACGCGACTCGTGGTCGGTTTCGGGGTAGCTTGACCACTCAACGCCCTCAAAGCGGTCCTCAAAGTACTTCTTGCTCTCCTGATAGAACTCTGTCTCCTGCTCTTCCTCGCGGTTCTGGAGAATCAGATAATACAAATCGGGATCGGGCTGCATACCCATAAACGCCTTGCCGACGTTCTGCATAAACAGCTTAAGCGATGTGCCGTCAAACAGGGTGTGGTGAACATCAAAGAAGATATAGCCGTATTTTTCTGTCTCGAACACACGGCAGCGGTGCATACAGCCGCCGATAATCTTAAACGGCTGAACCAGATTATCCTTAAGGGTGTCAAACTCAAACTCGCTGAGCTTTTCAACGTGAATATCCTGCAGCACCTCGGGTGTGTAACGCTGAATAATGTCGCCCTCCTCGTTGAAGTGGAAGGTTGTAAGCAACGCGGGATGGTTGCGGATAGCGGTGTGCATAGCGTCAGCCATCTTCTGCATATCGAACGTATCCTTGTCCATACGCATCATAGTAAAGAGGTTGTACATTGTTGACTTGGGAGTATATAGCTGATAGTCAACCATATACAGCTGCTCAACGGTCAGCGGATGGTCGCGCTTCATCGCGCGCGCGTTTTTAACCTCGGGAGCCTCGCCGTCATCGTTGGCGTGATTCTCCTCATACAGCTCCGCGATTTTCTTAGGAGTTCTGCCGCGGAAGATTTCGCTTGAATTAAGTCCGGGCAGTCCGCTCTCGGTAATCAGGTTGATTGAGCCGAGTGAATCTCCGCCGAGCTCATAGAAGTCGTCGTTAATACCTACCTGATCGAGCTTAAGAACCTGAGCCATAGCGTCGCACAGCTTCTGCTGAGTCTCGTTTTCGGGAGCAACGTAGTCGGTCTTAAAGTCGGAAGCGTCGGGCTTGGGCAGAGCCTTTCTGTCCATTTTTCCGTTCGGCTTCAGCGGAACCTTATCTATCTTCATATAGTAGGCGGGAATCATATAGTACGGCAGACGCTTTGAGAGTTCCTCGCGCATTTTGTCGCCGTCAACCTCGATGTCGGCGGTGTAGTAGGCGCAGAGGTAGCTCTTGCCGTTTTCCTCAAAGCCGCGCGCGGCAGCCCAGTCAATACCG
>OCTW011580792.1_pt1 | contig 12215 bp, 8 predicted proteins | sample 1539671 | NCBI WGS metagenome assembly OCTW01 (sample SAMN02144230, study PRJEB22623) | gut metagenome | biome: sheep rumen | host: Ovis aries | place: New Zealand | reverse complement strand
GTCCCATTTGGCGGTGGTGTAGCCATCGAAAGCGACGATGACGCCCTCACTGCGGGCCTTGTCGGCAAGCTGGGCGACAAACTTCTTGGCCACGTTCGGCGTACCGCCGGCGACAATGGATGAAACAGTCTTGGAGGAGAGTTCCGGCCTGTTCACGGGTTTCGGGTCGTGAAAGGGGAACGGGTTGTACATGAAGCTCATAGCGATACGATTATTTAATTTCAAAATCTACATATACAGGGAAATGGTCAGAGGCGAACAGGCCGTCGTAGCGGGCATCGTTACAGGTGTAGCGAAGCGGAGTGACCCCTTTGCCGCGGTAGTAGATGAAGTCAATGCGGTTGTGGTTGGCGGCCGGATCGACCAGATTCCAGCCGTTGAAGGTTACTTCCGGTCCGGTACGGAGTCCGGGCTTTTCATCGAAGAAATGATAAGAATCCGTCCAGTGTGAGCGATACACCGCCGAGGCGTCATCACGCTCGGTCGTATTCAGATCCCCGACGAAGAAGGAAGGCCAGCCCTTGGGATTGTACTTCTTCTCCATTTCAACGATAATATGGGCCGCCTCATTGTGCTGCTGCTTGTTGAGCGGCGCATGCGTCACCATCATCAGGTATTTGCGGCCGTTGGAGCGGTCCTTCAGAATGACGCAGAAGGCACCCCGGATGAATTTGTTCTTGCCTTTGGGACCAGTGTCGTTGACCTGCTTCTTCTCCGGCGGATCCGAGAGCCAGAAATGATGGGGCTCCCCGACCAGTTTGAAGCGGTCTTTCCGCCAGAGGACGCCGTGCGCCTTGGTTCCATGACCATCGTCGGCATAGGGTCCGAAGAAGTAGCTGCCATAGTCCGCGCCGCGCTCCGCAAGCATCCGCGGGATGCTTTCCTGCTCGGCGGAATCCACCTCCTGGAGGCCGCAGATATCGAAGGCATTGTCCAGGAAGGACTGGATCAGACGGGGTTCGCGCTTCTGCCAATTGTTGTCGGGACTCTGGTCATCCAACTTGGCACGGCGCAGGTTGTACGATCCAACCCGGACCTGAACAGGCTTCTTGGCGAAGCCGTCGGGAGTGGCGCCCATAAGCAGGGCTCCCGCAGCACTAACCATCATCAAAAAGAATCTTTTCATCTCACTGTGGTACACTGTGGTGCAAATATACATATTTTTTTTAAAACATGGAGACTGCCCGAAGAAGAAGTTGCGGGATTTGAGTTCTTTAAAAAACTTTGTAATTTTGCACCAATGCAAGAGGAAAGACTCATACTGGAAAGAATCGGGAAAGGTGACCGCGCCGCCTTTGCCGAGTTATACCACCAGTATGCCGGGAAAATCTTCCGCTTCGCCCTCTCCCTGACCAAAGAAGATGAAGTATCCAAAGACATTGTCCACGACATCTTCGTCAAAATCTGGGAGTCCCGAACCTTAGTATCCAAGGTAGATTCCATAAACGCATATCTATACCGGATGACCCGGAACAAAGTTCTGCAGCAGTTCCAGAAGAACGCCATCGAAAAGCGTTATTGCAGGCGCATGCAGATCCATAAAGAAGAATTCAGGGACTGCGTAAGCGAAAGCGTCACGGAGAGAGAACTGGAAGTAATTCTGATGAATGCGTTGTCCACTATGCCTGAGAAAAGACGTGACGTCTTTATTCTCAGGAAATTACGCGGCATGACCACTGCCGATGTCGCCGCCCTGCTGGGAATCAGCACCCGGACGGTAGAAGCTCACATGTCAAAGGCCCTTTCGGATGTCCGGCTGGCCTTTTCTGAAAATTTCACTTGATTTTTTTCATTACTGACTAAGTACTTTACGTGTCTTGTTGATCTTATAGATAAAAAAGGTCGACAAGCATGACACGTAAAACTACAGAAAAGATATTCAGGGACTATGCCCGCCACGAAGGGTTTCAGGATGAAGTGCGTTCCGCCTTCGAAGAGTGGGCCGCTGACGAAGAAGGTTTTGAAGAGAAAAATCAGGCACTGAAGGTACTATGGGACGAGACGGACACTTCCCCTGCTCCTTCGTCCATACTGGAGAATCCGATAGAACTGACCACAGGAAAAAGAAGGGTACCCCGCAGGCTGAGGGCGGCGTGGATTACCTTCGCGGCCGCTGCAGCCGTTGCCGTCGCCGCCGTCGTGACCGCGTACAGCATTTCGACCGGGCATGATGAAAACCTGGTCGCGTCGGAATTCTCCAAAGGCAACTTTACGTTGCCGGATGGAACCGCGGTCTGCCTGAACAGGGGCAGCCGCCTCACCTACAATCACAGATTCAACCGCCGCAAAAGAGTCGTCACCCTCGAAGGAGAAGCGTATTTCGACGTCGCCAAGAACAAAGAAAAACCGTTTATCGTAAAAACGCCGGAGTTGGACGTAACCGTACTGGGGACACAATTCACGGTTTCCGCTTACGAAGGCAATCGGGTAACAACTTATCTTGAAGAAGGTTCCGTCAAAGTATCAGCCCGCCGGATGCAGGATATGATTATCATTCCCGGCCAATGTGTGACACGGGGGAAGGGCGGAGACTGGGAGGTCAGCAGTACAAAGGCAGAAAACCACACTTCGTGGAAAAACGAAAAACTCGTGTTGGAAGATGTCTCGCTGGAGGATATCGCGGATTGTTTCTCCCACTGGTATGGCATCAGACTCAACATACTTACCAATAAGAGCGTGTTGCTGACAATGACCATCAAGAACGAATCCCTGGACGAGATACTGCCGGTAATCGGAGAATTGACAGGAATTCGTTGGGAATGGCAGGACGGCACTACTGTTAATATCTATTAATCAAACAGTTTCATTATGCGCACCAGAACAGCCTTACTCACATCGGGCCTATGTTTTATCCTCCTCCTGCTTACATGGCCGCTGTCCGCCCAATTGCCACGCGTCTCCATCTCCGTGGATGATGGCAACATTCGCAGCGTACTCACCCGAATCGAGGAAATGACCGACTACTCTTTCTTTTACAACAGCCGGGATGTCGATACGGATAAGACGGTGAGCATCCGGGTGGAGGATGAACCGCTGAGCCATATCCTTGCGACACTCCTGCCTGACCTCAAATACAAAGTCGTCGATAGAATCATCATCCTTGAGAAGAGGGAAGCACCTGATAACCAGCAGAATTCAATGACTGAAGACTCATTGTCCGCACCTCCCAAGGGCACGGTTGTGTCCGGAGATATCTCCACGCCGGATGCCACTCCTCTTGCCGGTGCTTCCGTGCTTGTGCGGACTCCGGATGGAAAAGTGTTCGGGACCATGGCTGACCAGGCTGGTCGGTTCAGACTGGAATTACCGGCCAAACCGGCTCTTGACCAGGAAATCATCTTCTCATTTCTGGGTTTCAAGGACAAGTCTGTCAGAATGGAGGGACGTAGCGAGTTCCACGTCATCATGGAAGAAGATTTGCACTTGCTGACAGAATCTGTGGTTGTCGGATATGGCACGATGGAGAAAAGAGACCTGACTGGAGCGATTGCGAATCTCGGCGGAGAGACCATCCTGCAGCGTAATACGAACCAGGTAACCGCCGCACTGCAGGGTGCGCTTCCCGGAATTACCGTCACTCGCACGAACTCCGCTCCGGGTGCGCAGGGGACGATCCGTATCAGGGGCATTACCTCCATGCAGGAAAGCGCTCCCCTTGTGATCATCGACGGGGCCCCCGGCTCGATGGACGACGTCAACCCGTCCGACGTGGAAGACATCTCCGTCCTGAAAGACGCTTCCTCGGCCGCCATATATGGTTCCAGGGCCGCTGCAGGAGTCATTCTGGTCACAACCAAAAGGGCCAGATATGAAGAAAAAACCAGCGTCAACTATTCCTATTCCCTGTCGGTCGATCTTCCTACGGAGATGCCCCAATATGAGGACGCGGCAGGGTATATGGCCGCCCAGAATGAACAGCTTTACAACGACAATACCGCTGTCGGCCTGTATAGTGCATATTCAAAGGAAACTATTGAGAATTATGCAGCCCTTCACTCCCAGAACCCCGACGCCTATCCAGACACCGACTGGCTCGGGATGATACTGAAGACCCATGCCCTCCGGCACCGTCACCATCTGGGAATCAGCGCCGGCGGAAAAAACCTTAAAACAAATATCAGCCTCGGCTATGATGACGTGGACGGTCTCTTCAAGCGGAATCTGTCCTGGAAACGTTTCACGGTCAGGACAAACAATGATATCAAGATTTCCAAGTGGCTGACTGCGACCTTGGATGTAAACCTAAAAAAAACGGCGGCCGTCAACCCCTATTACAGCCCTTCCAATACGATGCGGTACATGCCTCCGACTTTTGCCGCGGAATGGTCCGACGGCCGGATCGCTTCCGGAAAAGAAGGCATCAATCCTTATGGGAAAATGATGGAAGGCGGAACCAAGAAATCCGACCGATTCAGCGCCGGCGGAAAGGCTTCCCTTGTTGTCTCTCCTCTCAAGGGGCTGAAGATAACAGTCGCCTTTATCCCTGAATATCACGCAAATATCGGAAAAGAGTTCAATATCGCAGTCGCCTATACTCCCTGGAACAACCCTACGGCATATGCAAGTTTTCTGCAGGGTGCCGAGACCACAGACCTGAAAGAGAAACGAGCAAACAGCTACTCTCATACCACCCAGTTATTTGCCAATTATCAGACCGAACTGGGAAAGAGCAAGAGCCATCATTTGTCCGCAATGGCCGGCTTCGAAAGCTACTATTACAATTATCAGGACATCTATGCCGGCAGGGGGCAATTTGATTTTACCAACTACCCGTACCTGTCCATGGGTTCGACGGAGTATATGACTTCGGGCGTGGACAATTCACCGTACGAAAATGCCTATAAATCCTTTTTCGGCAGAGTGAATTACAATTATAAATACAGATACTACCTACAGACAAATTTCCGCGCCGATGGCTCCGCCCGCTTCAGGAAGGGGAAAAGATGGGGCTTTTTCCCTTCCGTCTCGGCAGGTTGGGTCCTGACGGAAGAGCCTTTTATGCAGGGAGCCAAAAACATTCTGTCATACCTCAAATTCAGGGCTTCCTACGGACAACTCGGGAACGACCGGATCGGCAACTATCCTTACCAGTCCACGATGCAGTCCAACAGCGTTCTCGGTTACATCGGGACCAGTACGACCGTATCCGCACTCCAAGGCTTTCTTTCCAGCCAGATGGTCTTGGAAGACCTTACCTGGGAGACCACGGAATCTTACGATATAGGATTGGATTTCAATTTGTTCCAGGACAGGCTGCGCTTCACGGGTGATATATATCACAAAATCACGCGGGACATGCTGATCAAGGTCGATATCCCGACCTATACCGGATATGAGGCACCTGACAACAACGCCGGTGACATGTACACAAGGGGATGGGAGGTGTCATTGAGTTGGAATGACAATGCCGGCGACTTGAGTTACGGCGCCAGCGTCCACCTCTCCGACTACAAGTCGATGATGGGCTTCATCGGGAACAACCAGAAACTGAGCGGCGGCAAGATTATCCAGTCCCATACGGAATACCAGGCATGGTACGGTTACCGGAGTGACGGACTTTTCCAGACAAGCGCCGATTTAGCATCGTCTCCAAAACTCAACAACTCACAGCCCGGCGACATCAAGTATCTGGACATCGGCGGGAAGGACGGGACTCCGGACGGCGCCATCTCCCCGACCTACGACCGGACGGTCCTCGGAGGGTCGCTCCCCCGGCTGAACTACGGCGGCCAGGTCAGCGTCGGCTGGAAGGGCCTTGACTTCAGCCTTACCTTCCAGGGTGTCGGCAAAAGGAAGGCGCTTCTTGAGGCCGAGAGTGTCCAACCTCTCCGGACAGGCTGGTATAACGTCCCCTCATTCGTCGCACAGGACCATTGGAGCAGAAGCAACACCGTAGAAAAGAACAAATCGGTAAAATACCCAAGATACTCTCAGGTGAGCGGGACCTCCGACATGAACTATGCCGTATCTGACTTCTGGCTCATCAACGGCGCCTATTTCCGGATAAAGGACATCACCCTCGGGTACACCTTCCCGGCCTGGACGAGAAGGATCGGCATCCGGAATCTGCGCCTTTCAGCCAGCCTGTCGGATTTCTTAACGCTCGACAATTTCCCGAAGGGATGGGATCCGGAGGTTAGTTCGACGGGATACCCGATCACCAAGTCCATAGTCCTCAGCGCATCCGTTAAATTCTGACATGATCATGAAAGCTCTAAAGAATAGCATTAAAGCCCTGATGTTCACCCTGATGTGCGCCTCATGCACATCACTGGACCTGAATCCTCTGGATGAACCCTCCAGTGCGACCTGGTATGCCGACGAAAACCAGCTTGAACTCGCACTCAATGCTGTCCTCTACCATGGTTACTGGCCTCAGGAAAGGGTGGAATTCAAAGCCAACACCAGCGTAATGGACATGGACGAGATTTCCGATGATATGATGCGCAGGAATGCGATTGTCTCGTTCAAAAACGGGACGCTGGCTTCATCACAGACAGCGTGCGAATATATGTGGAAAAACACCTACGCCGCCATTACGCTGTGCAACAACATCCTGGTCAACATGACACGGCTCAAGGACAAGATTTCCGAAGAACGCTATAATGCCTATGAAGGTTGCGCTCGGTTCTACAGGGCCTGTCTGTATGCGAGAATCATGATGTTATACGGAGATCCGGTTTACTTCGAAAAAGACCTTTCACTATTGTCTGATGCCTATACTATCCGCCGCACACCGCTCGAGACTGCGCTGAGTGATGTCTATAAGGATTTCGACTTTGCCATCGCGAATTGTCCCGTTGCGTGGTCCGGCGTGAACCGTGCCACGAAAGGCGCCGCGTATGCCATGAAGGCCCGCCTGGCCCTGTACATGGCGTCAGTTTACAAATTCGATGACAATCCGGCCAACGACCCGCTTGCAGCCAGCTATTATGAAATAGCCCGGGACTGCGCGAAAGGCTGCATGGACCTTGAGCAGTACAGACTTTATCCGGACTATGGTGAACTTTTCCTCAGCAAGACCCGGAACGCCTGCGAATCCATTTTCTGCATACCGCGTTCGGTCACTTATGCAGAGGGGGACAAAAGACAACTGATCCAAGGAACCAGCATCACGGCAGTTCTTCCGATAGGCATAGGCGGAAATATCTCGGAATTCCCGACATTGGACCTGTTTTTCTCCTATCTGTGTACAGACGGCAAAACAATCGACAAGTCACCATTGTTTGACCCCAAGGATCCGTTCAAGAACCGGGATCCGCGTCTTGCCGAAAGCATCGTTCCCTGGGGAACGGATTTTTGCGGGATCGTATATGACCCCCGGTTCAATGTCTCCCAAGTCTGGGACTCCGCCCAAAACAAATACGTCACCAACCCGGACAACATTGTTACCGCATCCGAAGCCCGGCTGCCATCCCGTACCATGCTTGTCCAGAAAAAAGGAATCGACAAAGACTGGACTGACGACATGCAGACCGACCCGGACAAAATCATCATGCGCTATGCGGACGTGCTCCTGATGTACGCGGAAGCAAAGATAGAACTCGGAGAAATAGATGCCACGGTGCTGGATGCGATGAATCAGGTCCGCGCGCGTGCATACGGTGTAGACGCCTCGCAAACAGACGCTTATCCTGCCATCAGCGAAACCGGCCAGGCCGGACTCCGGACCATCCTTCGGACCGAGAGACGGATGGAATTCGCTTTCGAGCGCCTCCGGGTATATGATATCCACAGATGGAGGATAAGCGAGAAAGTCTTGAACTACAGCGACTGGTGCATCAAATACAATGCAGGGAACGACGTCCTGCTGGAAGCGATGAAAAATGACGGCGGCATCTTCCCGACCCCGGTGATCGACAGCGACGGGTGCCCGGTGATGGACAAGGACTATAACTCGAAGGGCTATCCATGGCTCGTCAACCTGTACAACCGGTCCTTCAACCCTAAGATCCATTACCTGTGGCCCATCCCGGCCAATGATGTCCTCGTCAACGACAACCTCGATCAAAACCTTGGCTATTAATCATTAAAACAACATAACACATGAAAAAGACACTATCACTCATGACAGCCGTCCTCATCGGACTCACAGCTTGTCAGGAAAAGACCCAGGCCCCGGAAGCTTCCTCCCTCAACGCGACTTCGGAGACATCTCTTTCTGAAATAGACGGAGACGGACAGGTCGCAATCCTGAACGTAGAAAGCAACAGCTACTGGGAAGTATCCGCCCACGAAGGGGAACTTCCTGCCGAATGGATCAGCTTTGACACAAAAAGCGGAAGCGGAGACGGCATCATAACGGCCACCTTTGCCAAGAACCCGAGCAACAAAGTTTCCCGGAGCGCCGTCATCAAGGTAGCTCTGCTTGACGGATCTTTGTCCGTTGACCTGAATGTAATGCAGAACAAGGCGAGTTACGCCTCCGGCATCCAACCCATCGTGAATTACATCAAGTACAACAACACCGAAGACACCAAACCCGTGAACGGAAGCCTTTCGGAAGACGGAAAGGTCTTCACTTTCACTTCAGGAGCCGCCATCAAGGCCAACGGTATCAAATTCAGTTCGGTCGGATGGGTAGGAAGCGAATACTACCGGAGTATCCTGCTTGCCACCGGATGGGATGCTGAGAAACCATCAGTTATCTATGAAATTCCCACCACTCAGAAACTGGAAGGAACGTTTACCATGGCTTTCGGAATAGCGGCTGCCAATTCAAGCAATTGCTTTGTTCCCAGGGATTTTTGGATGTCTTGGAGCTCAGACGGATCTTCCTGGAGCAAGATGGACGAAGTGTACGCCTGGGACGGGACTGACAACCAATCCGGGGAGAACCGCGTCTGTAACGATTATTCTTTCCAAGTGCTTCCCAACATCAACAAGGCAGCCTTCGCACACAGACAGGCCGTCTTCACCATCTCCGCCGAGAAAGCGATTCCAGCCGGCGGTAAACTCTATGTCAAGCTGGAGCCCGCAAGCACAGCCACCATCAAGGGTGAAGCAATCAACCCCGAGCATGGGCTCCGGATTTACTACGGAAGCGTCATTTATCAGTGGGAGAAAAAATCCTATCATTACAATGCTGAACTTGGGAACGGCGACAACGTTATACTGGCCGAAGGCTTCGATGAAATGATGTCCGGTATAGACATCTTTGCCGGAACCAACCATCTGGCCTATGTATCCGGCAAAGTTTACATTCCTTCGGAGGGATGGGATGCGACCAACGCAACCGAAGGGTTTGGATATGTCCGCTTTGCTACCGGTGGAAGCTACATTACGACTCCCGCCCTTTCCAAACTCGGAGATACGCCTGCGGACATAACCCTGACGTTCGATGCCTGTCCGTATCTCAGCCCCAAGCTGGCCCTTGATGCAAATGTCCTCACTGTGGAAATAGCAGAAGGAGACGGAGCAGTCGAGGCGCAGCCGGTGTGCGAAACACTCTTTGTCACGCCGGAAGACGGGCAGCAGATGAAACCCATCAGCGTCAAAATCAGCGGAGCGACTTCAAAAACAAAGATAAAAATCGCCGGCACGCACAGGTGGTTCATCGACAACATCCTTATTACCAAATAAGACGAATTAACATGGACAGACGTTCTTTCATCAAGAAAACCGGTCTTGCCGCCTCGGCACTGACCCTCCCTGGAGCGTTATCCGTATCTTCCGCTGAAAGGATCCTCTGGACAGCGGAAGATACAGAAAAAACAATCCGGGAGAAACTCCGCACGCCCGTTACAAGAAGCGCGGATGTGGTCGTCTGCGGCGGCGGTCCGTCCGGCTTCGGTGCGGCAGTCGAGGCTGCGCGGCAAGGGGCCCGGGTCATCTTGATCGAGCATGAAGGGTATTTGGGCGGAAGCTGGACGGCGGGACACCTCGGCGTGATGCTGGATCACCAAAACAAATCCGGAATCCTCCTCGAGCTCAAAACGGAATTGGAAAAGAGGGCCTGGAGGGCCAATGACATCCCTACAGGCCACCTTTTCATGTTCGATTCTGAAAAGATGAAACTCCTGCTGGAAGAGATCTGCGAAAAGGAAGGGGTCCAGCTGCTGCTCTATACCTCCGTCTGCGCAAGCGTGCTGAAAGGGAGCCGGATTACCCACGTCGTCACGGAATCAAAATCCGGGCGGGAAGCCATTGCAGGCAAGGTCTTCATCGACGCAACCGGAGACGGAGACCTTGCTGCACTGAGCGGGTGTGGTTTCGACTGGGGAGACGAAAACGGAAATACGCAGCCCATGAGCCTCCTGGCATTGGTGACAGGAATCCGCTTCGACGAAGTGAAGGATTGCGTGCAGTGGTCCGGAGTAAGCAACCGCGCGGCCAAGAGGACCTTCGCAGGAGATATCCGCAAAGGGGGTTATGAACCCACTTACAAGATGCCCTGTCTGTTCTACCTGCGGGAGAACGTATTCGCTTTGATGGCCGTTCACCAGTACGGGTTCAAAAGCATTGACCGCGATGATATCACTAAGGCCAGCATCACGGGACGCCGTGACGTCCATGCCCTTGTAGATGCCCTTAAAAAGACTGGAGGCCGTTGGAAAGACATCCAGATTGTAAGCACCGCCCCGCATATCGGTTGTCGCGAAGGGCGAAGGATACATGGTCTGTACACCGTCAGTGAGCAGGACCTTGTCGAGGGACGCCGGCATGCCGACGCGGCCTGTGAAGTAACTTTCGGCGTGGATGTCCACCCTGTATCCGAATCCAAAGACAGCACAGGCGCTTCCTATCAGTGGGGCCGGAAATCCAAACCCTACGACATTCCCGTCAGGGCTATGATCCCGCGTGATGTCGAGGGACTGCTTGTCACCGGACGTTGTATCAGCGGCGACTTCATCGCCCACTCCAGCTACCGCGTCAATGCAAACGCCGTCATGCTGGGGCAGTCTGCAGGATATGTAGCGGCCCGGGCTGCGCAGTCAGGAAAAGCCTTCAAAGACATTCCGTACAACTATAGGGAAATATTCAAATGAAAGCACCACTCATCCTTTCCATCGTGGCCATGATGTCTCTTTCGACATCATGCAAGGGGACAATCAATGAACAGACACTCGCCCCCGGAACGCCTGAAACGCCGGTCAGTGTCAAAACCAGAATAAAAGTCGCTTCGTTCAACATCCGTTATAGCAACACCAGCGTTGACAAAGGCGACAATAGCTGGGAGAAGCGCAAAGCCGCTGTTGTCAAGATGCTTAACACCGTCCAGCCGGCAGTAATCGGAATCCAGGAGTCGAGGACCGACCAGCGGACATACTTGAAATCGTCACTCCCCCAGTACACCATGATTGAGATTCCGGAGACTGGTTCCGGCACCGGAGCCAATGTGACGCTCAGTTACGACAACCGCTACTTCGAGGCAGTCCGGTCGGGCCACTATTTCCTGAGCGCCACCCCTGAGAAAGCATCTGCCTGCTGGGATGCCGCAAGTACGGCCTGGAGGGCCACAATCTGGGGCGAATTCAAAGAAATCACTTCCGGCAAATCATTTTATGTATTCTGCACCCACTACCCGGAGTCATCCGCTGACAATGCCGCACGGCTCAATTGTACCCGTCTCAATATTGCAAAGATGAAAGAAATAGCAGGGGAGAACGCTCCCCTGCTGATAGTCGGTGACATGAACTGCTCATATTCGGAGAGCGATCCCAAAAGGACAGCCCTCACGCCTTACTACGAGTGGATGGAAGCCGCCCGGGACTGCCCGGACACCGACCGCTACTACAGTTTCAACAATTTCGGATCGGGCAGTTCCACTCCTACACGTAATCTGGACCACATCTTCTATAAAAACGTAACACCGATTTCATTCAGAACCGACAACTCATGGGAATACGGAGTCAAATATATCTCCGACCATTACCCCATATATTTTATCAGTTCATTCTGAGTGAGGGGTCCGGCATGTCGTCCCGTTTCGAATAAGCCACGACTCACCGGTCGGCGACTGTCCAGTCGTAATCGTTCTTGTATGAGAAATCGCCGGAGAAGCTGAAAGTCGTGTTGGTCAGGCTGATGTCCTTGACATGGATGAAATTGTCGGGCGAAGGCCTGGGCACGGCACCATGGCGACGGGCATCGGGCATTTCCTTGGGCGTGAGGCGGATAAACTCGCAGTTGTCGAAACGAAGATTCTCGAACGGACAGTCGGCCCTCCCCTGAAAGAACGGCCAGTACAGGCTCGTTGAATGGATGTCGGTGAA
>OCTW013432876.1_pt1 | contig 12218 bp, 6 predicted proteins | sample 1539671 | NCBI WGS metagenome assembly OCTW01 (sample SAMN02144230, study PRJEB22623) | gut metagenome | biome: sheep rumen | host: Ovis aries | place: New Zealand | reverse complement strand
GTTTTTTGGGGTTTTTCAAACCGTAGGGTTTGCACCTCCCCACGAAAACTTATAGGCCTTTGGAGTAAATAAAACTCCCACTATACTGAGTGTATTGTTAGCGAAGACTCACAGTCTGAGAAATCTGGCTGATGGGCCTTCGCTATTTACTTTTACAGGTGTGCCTGGATTATTCATGATGTTTTTTGATTTCGTGTAATTCAAAAGATCTATTGACTCATGGCTCATTGGTATCTCTTTTCATTAAGGGATTTATAATTTGGATATACTCATATTTGAAAGCGATATCTACATTCATGCTTCAAATTGATGCAATGTGAAGTACGAATGTAAATGATCACGTGAGAAGGTGTATCTCATGGATTAGATTTGGATGAGAATATATATTGGCTGAGGCTAATAACGGGTTTATCAGGGCGGTGCAGGTTGAAGAACGAGGCATTAGCTGGCCCATGCTAGTAAGTATACTGATGGTATGTATTAACGGATGACGCGGCATTCAATTATGTAACTCTTTTATATATTGTTTTTAATTGAAAATGACTTGCAAATGCTGTTTCTAAAAAATCAAAACAATGTTACTATAGGGATAAGATTTATCATGAGAAAGAGGTGAACGATATGGATAAAGATCCTTTTGAAGAATATTTAAGAGAGAAAGAACCCGATCAAGCTGAAAGGGGGTATGCTTGGAGCATAGCGATTGGATTGCAGGCTGTTGATGGTCTCGAACCTTCACAATATTTGGTTGATACAGCTATTCAAAATATTGAAGGTGAAATCACAATTAAGGAAGCCCAAAATCTTATAGAGACCTATTATAATGAAAAGCCATCTCATAAATCTAATGATAATCGTGCTGAAGAAGCTGATAAAGTTTCTTCTCGTATTGTAGAGATTCTTTCTGAAAAAGCATTTTCGTTTTCACCTAATGAATACATTGCAATTCATCGGAGACTTTTTCAAGGGATATATGATCATGCTGGAAAAATAAGAGATTATAATATTACAAAAAAAGAATGGGTACTTGATGGTGACACAGTAACTTATGGAAATGCATTGGAACTTCGAAATACACTGGAATATGACTTTGCACAGGAGAAAGCATTCAGTTATAAAGGACTGACAATGGATGAAGTTATTCATCATTTAGCTTTGTTTGTATCAAACTTATGGCAAATCCATATTTTTGGCGAAGGGAATACAAGAACTACTGCGGTGTTCTTTATTAAGTATTTGAGAACTCTTGGTTTTTCGGCTACGAATGATATTTTCGCTAAGCACGCATGGTATTTTAGAAATGCGCTTGTTCGGGCAAATTATACAAACTTGCATAAAGGAATAACCGAGACAACTGAGTATCTAGAACAATTTTTAAAAAATCTCCTTCTTAGTGAACATTATGAATTACATAATCGTCATTTGCATATAAGCGGTATATTCAAACAAGATGCAGAAGAAATTCAGGAAGTTACTCACGAGATTGAATCATCGATTTTAGATCGATGTAACAATTTTTATTGACGACATGTTATTAATTCCGTAAGATTTAATTAAGGAAAGCCTTTGAAGGGAGGGTTTTATTGTGAAGAGATTATTAATTTCTATTTTATCTATGCTTTTATGTTTAATGGTTGCGACTGGAACAAGTCAAGCTGAATCATCGCAACAGTCACTTCAAACAATTTCTAATACGAATGAAACGGGTTTTGATGCAGAAGAATATTATTGTAAAGTTGGGAAAGATTACCCTATGACTGTCATTTATAAAAACACGTCTAAGAAACCAACTTTGAATGATGTGACATGGTCAGTAAGTGGCGTATCTAATGATGCGGGTGCTAATGCTACTAAAACTATTTTAGGTAAAGAATCAACTCATGAAGAAGGAACTTACTGGTTGAGTGCTTCACTTAAGTTTAATAAAACGGGAACGTATCTCGTAACTGTCAAGGTTTACGATCAACAATGTAAAACAATCGTTAATGTAAACGATCAAGATATTGGTATTGATTTAGAAACTCAGCAAGTATCAATAACCGATACCTATGCAGATTATGCAATAAGAGCAAACGTCATCAATTATGGTGATTGGTATGATAACTTTAGTATAGAATTCAATCCAGGAACTGGATCGAGTATAACTGATGGATCTAAAAAGCATCAAATTACTGATTTTGAGAATTCTTATAAAAATGATTTTACATGGAAAGTTCGTATTAATAGAAGTAGTTATTCCTCAGGAGGCGTTTATCGTTATAAGATTGCCTATGAAGTTTCAAATGAGTATGGCGGCACAAAGATCAGCAAAGATGTTGAAGGAAATATTGATTTGTTATCTACTAGTGCTAAGGATAATACACTAACATCAAACGATATCTTTAAATTTAAAAACCCTGGAGATGAACATGGGCATACTCTTACAAAAGAAATGAAAAAAGAATTGTTATCAGGATTAAGCCCATCTGAGCGTGCGGCTGCTGAAAGATATATCCAAACAGGTGGTAATGGACATTGTTATGGCATGTCAGCAGCTATTATTTTAAATAAAATGGGTATTGATCCATTACCTAATATTCATGCATTGGAAGATGAAGGAAAAACCAGATCTACACTTTGTTACTACCAAATATCACAAGGCTTTAGAAAAGCTGATGCTGTCTGTCAACGTATTCTCAGTATGCCACCAAAAGAAAGATTAGTTCTTTTAGAAAAAGAAGTAAAAGAAGTTGCGACTGGTGGATCTCCTATACTTCTTTGTATTGGAGGCGGAGGTGCTAAAGGTGGCCATGCCCTTGTTGCCTATAAAGTAGAAGAAGGTAAATTTACTTCTTCTGTTACTAGAGATCAATTTAATCGGAAAGTCTATTTGTATGATCCTAATAGAGCAGATATTACTTCAACATTTCTATTGTTTAATGAAAATACTGATCAATGGGAAATTCCTGGTTATGTCTCTTCCGCACGAGATTCAGATGCCACTATAAAAGTCGTAACAAACAATTTAAACGAAATTGATGTTAAAAATAAGGACGCAAGTAAATATAATTATAGACCTGAAATTATTACGTACGGTGATACTGCCCTTCAGTTAAAAGATCAATATGGTTATACATGGCTAATTAACCCAGAAAAGGATGAAAGTTCAGGATTGTTATCATACTATGAAGCAAATGGAAATTCCTCTAAATATCATGTTGTTCTTCCATCAAAAAATGAGACATACACTATTAATAATATCTCAGGTAGCAAAGACAAATTAGACTTTGGCATATTGTATGATGATAAATATATTGCTGTATCAGATTCATCAGCAAGCAACATTAAAGTTGATCCTAAAGGTTCAATCGATATTGCGAACTCTTCAAAAGACTTAAAAGTAACGATTGCGAATGATAATGCAAAAGAAGATCAATTTGATACATACTCTATCGAAGGAAATGGAACTTCAAATTTAAATATATCGTTCAATGTTAACGGAATCAAATTAAATGGTGATGACCTTTCTGGGCTTAAGGTGACTCGTAAGGATGATAGTAAATTAGATAAAAAGACTATTAACACTGGCACAAGCGCAGAATTTAATAGTAGTGAATTTGAAAATGATTTCTACAAATATACTCCAGTATATGACTCAGATAATGCTTTTGCAGGATATCGTGTATCTTTAAAAAATTGTTTTAAAGAACAGGTTAATAAAGCGTCTAACGGATCTTTCGCTGGGATGAATTCAGAGGAAAAAGCGATTATTTGGAAAACAGGAGATCCATTGCCAGATCCTTATGAAGTATTTGAAAACGGATATACACTTCCACAAATCAGTTTTAGATATATGTTTGATGATTGTTCTCAAATGCAAACATTAGATTTAAGTCATTTTAACACATCGCATGTATTTGATATGTCTGAGACATTCGAAGATTGTAGAAATTTGAAATCACTTGATTTAAGTGATTGGGATACTTCTCATGTGACAAATATGTATGATATGTTTTATGGTTGCAGTCATCTCACTAATTTAAATGTCAGTCATTTTAACACATCTCATGTTACAAACATGGAGGGAATGTTTTCTGCATGTGCCAGTCTTCCATCATTAGATGTCAGTAACTTTGATACTTCATCTGTCACAAACATGATTGACATGTTTTCCAACTGCCACAACTTTCATTCACTTGATCTTAGTACATTTGATACATCAAAAGTAAGATCATTCGAAGGCATGTTTTATGACAATGAAAATCTTACATCTATTGATATGAGTACCTGGAATACTTCAAGTCTACATGGAACCTCTTATATGTTTTGTAAATGTGTAAAATTAAAGACTTTAGATTTTTGCAATTTTGATACAACAAATCTTATGTATACAGATTCAATGTTTGATGATTGTTCCAGCCTTCAAAATATTGATTTAAGTCACTTTGACACTTCTAAAGTGGTTGACATGAATTCTATGTTTGAAGGATGTGAAAAGCTGACAAAGTTAGATCTAAGCAACTTTAACACTTCTCAAGTGACAAACATGGAAGATATGTTCATGGGATGTAATAAATTATCATCTCTTGATCTTAGTAATTTTGATACATCAAATGTTACAAACATGGAGAATATGTTTAGATTATGCTGGAACTTAACATTCCTTGACCTTAGTCATTTTGATATATCAAAAGTCGACAAAATGGACTATATGTTTAGAGAAACAAGTAAAAACTATAAAGGAGAAAGACCTTTAATCAGTTACGTCAAAGATAAAGAGACTGCTAACAAATTTAATAGTCTTAAAACAATGATTGATTTATATAAATTAGAATTCTTCGTTGAAGGAGAAGAAGTTGTATTTCATGTAAGATCACTGCCAATCTACACCCCTAATATCACACTCAAAAAGGGTCATACAGATAGAGTGGCATATGAAATCATACCTTCATATGCAGTGAATACTAACATTTTATGGACGTCTTCTGATCCAAATATTGTCGCAGTAGATAGTGAAGGCTATATCAAGGCTATAGCAGTAGGTTCAGCCACAATCACAGCAACTAGTGAAGAGAATCACAGCATTCAGGGTACATGCAAAGTCACAGTCACTGAATCAACACACTCCACTGATGATGATAGTGATGATGATGATACAGAGATTGATGAAACAAATAAGAATCATCAAGATAATACAAAAAACGCTGGAAACACAAATAGCTCAAACAATCAAAGTACAAACTCTAGTACAAACAATTCATCAAGCAATGAAAGTAGTGATTTCAAAGGAAATACAAGTGATTCAGAAGCAAGTCAATCATCTACCAATCAAAAAAATTCGAATGAATTAACTGCAAATGCCAGTGAGCAAGCTATTCACTCAATTACAAACACTATGGCTAAGACAAAGAGTGATCAAGATCTAAAAGATTCTATTTTTAACATATTACAGCTTAAAGCACCAAAAGCTACTAAGAATTCGGTAACCATCAAATGGAATAAAGTATCCAATGCTTCTCGATATCTTGTTTATGGGGGAAAGAAAGGCAGCAAGTATCAATACTTAACGTCAACATCGTCTAATTCCTATACGAATAAGAAGCTTAAGAAAGGCACTTATTACAAATATGTAATCATTGCAGTTGATCATAATGGGAAGAGGATTTCAACTTCTAAAGTAATAATTGTTACCACAACAAATGGTAAAACAAATAACCCTACTTCAATTAAGCTTAATAAATACAAAGTTTCATTGAAGAAAGGAAAAACATTCACGATTAAAGCTAAACTCAAGGGTAAGAAACTTAAAACTTACCATAAGATTGCTTATGAATCTTCCAATACTAAAATTGTGACTGTCTCTACAAAAGGTAAAATTACCGCTAAGAAGAAAGGCAAAGCAACGATTTATGTTTATGCTCAAAATGGTGTAAGCAAGTCAATAAAAGTAACAGTCAAATAATGAATCAAGGCATGTAGTCATCTTAGCTACATGCCTTGATTACTTGGTTATATTAAGCAGGCAAAAATAAGCATTTTATTTCACTATTACCTTTCAAATCCAATGTATGTCTGATCTTCCCTTTCCTAAACCTTAGCAACAGAAAAATATTATAAATGCAAATTATCTTTACTATTACATATATTTTCTAATCCCATCATCGCAAGTTTTTATTTTTTTAAGACTTTTACTTTTCGTTGACGTTATGTTATTAATTCTGTAAGATTTAAATAGGGAAAGTCTTTGAAGGGAGAATTTTATGATGAAGAGATTATTAATTTCTATTTTATCTATGCTTTTATGTTTAATGGTTGCGACTGGAACAATTCAAGCTGAATCATCGCAACAATCACTTCAAACTATTGCTAATACGAATGAAACAGGTTTTGATTCAAATATATATTTTTGTAAGGTTGGCGTTAATTATCCCCTCACAGCTATTTATAAAAATACTTCTAAGAAACCAACCATGAGTGATGTTACTTGGTCAGTGAGAGGTACTAGAGCTCATAGTACATTAGAAGACGCAGCTGGCGCAAATGCTACAAAAACAATTTTAGGAAAAGATTCGACTCATGAAGAAGGAACTTATTGGTTGAGTGCTTCACTTAAGTTTAATAAAACAGGAAAGTATTTAGTCACTGTAACAGTCTACGATCAAAATTATGAAACAGTCGTTGTTGTTAATGATGAAGATATTGGAGTAAATTTAGAGAGTAAACAAATATCAGCAACTAATGCCTATGTAGATTATGCAATAAGAGCTAATGTCGTCAATTATGGTGACTGGTATGATAACTTTAGAATAGAACTCAATCCAGGAACTGGCTCAAGTATAACTGGTGGAGATAAAAAACATCAAATAACTGAATTTAAAAATTCTTATAAAAATAATTTTACATGGAAAGTTCGTATTAATAGAAGCAGTTATTCTTCAGGAGACATTTATCGTTATAAAATCGCCTATCAAGCTTCAAATGAATTTGAAGATACAAGTATAAACAAAATTATTGAAGGCAGCATTGATTTACCTTCAATAAACGCTAAGGACAATACGTTAACAGCAACAGATATTTTTAAGTTTAAAAACTTTGGAGATAAAACACATTATTTTACAGAAGAAATGAAAAATGAATTATTAGCCGGATTAAGTCCATCTGAAAAATCTAATGTTGAAGAAGGTATAGCATCTGGGGATAATGGACACTGTTATGGCATGTCAGTAGCTGTTATTTTAAATAAAATGGGGATTGATCCATTACCCAATATTCATTCACTAGATAACAATGGAACGACTAAATCATCAATATGTTATTATCAAATAACTCAAAATTTTAAAATACCTCACTCTGTCTATGAACGCACAATCAGTATATCCACAAAAGAAAGATTATCCCTTTTAGAAAGAGAAACAAAAGAAGTTGCCACTGGTGGCTCCCCTGTCCTTCTTTGTATTGGAGGAGCTAGCGCCGGAAAAGGGCATGCTCTTGTGGCGTATAAAGTGGAAGAAGGTCATTTCGCTTCTTCAGTTACAGGAGATCATTTTAATAGAAAAGTCTATTTGTATGATTCTAATAGAGCAGACATTACATCCACATTTCTATTGTTTAATGAAAATACCGATCAGTGGGAAGTTCCTCATTATGTATCTTCCATTAGAGATTCAGATGCCATACTAAAAGTGGTGACAAATAATTTAGGTGAAATTGATGTAAAAAACAAGAACACCAGTAAATACAATTACCAAGCCAAACTGGTTATCAACAACAACACTGCTATTGAATTAAAAGATCAAGATGGTAAGATCTGGAATATTGATCCTAAAAAGAAGGAAACATCTGGATTAGAATACTATTATCAATCACAGGAAAGCTCCTCTCAATTAAATGTTGTACTGCCATCAGAATCTTCGACATATACCATTAATAATGCCTCAAGCAACAAAGACAAATTAGACTTTGGCATATTGTATGATAATAAATATATTACCGTATCAGCTTCTTCAGCAAACAATATTAAAATTGATTTATCAGGCTCTATCAATATTGGTGAGTCATCGAAAGACTTAAAAGTGACAATTGCAAACAATAATGCAGAAGAGAATCAATTTGACACATATTGTGTTGAAGGAAATGGAAATCCTAATTTAAAAATATCACCTACAGATGAAGGCATTAAATTAAATGGTGATGATCTTTCGGATGTCAAAGTCACTGGCAAAAATAAGGATCATTCAGATAGTAAAACCATTAATTATGGTATAAAAGCATATTTTAGTACTAGTAACAATAAGTTAGATGTCCATATTGTTTATTTGATGGATAAACAAAAGTGTGGAGATAATGCCTATTATGAATGTTACAGCAATGGAACTGTAATTATCTCTGGAACAGGTGAAGCAGAACTCACAAAACATGCGAGCACATACAATTGGGATTCTTTTTCAGATTCCGTAAATAAAGTTATTGTGAAAGAAGGTATTACTTCGATTGGAGAAAGTATGTTTGCAGAACGAGGGCCTAATGGAGTAGGAAAATTGGGCAATTCACCAATCACGATAAAACTTGCAGACAGCGTCACTTCAATTGGAAAGTTTGCCTTTTATCGATGTAAACGACTAAAAAATTTATATATCGGATCAGGACTCAAGACAATCGATCAATATGCCTTTTCTTATTGTTCATCCTTGTCAAATATACAGGTTTCTTCTGATAACAAAAATTTTTCTACCAAAACAGAAATGTATGTACGAAGATTATTTGATCAATTTTGTTTTGATCAAGTATTTGGAAGAAGTGCAGTCATGGAAGTTCTTGATATTAAGACTTCCGCTGCTTCAAATCTGATTTCCAAACTGTATGGTGCAGACATTATTGAGCGTGTTTCAGGTCATGGAAAGGGAAAATATAAATTTAAAAGATAGTATCAATGAAAAGCCGGACATTGAGATGAAAAACTGGACATTGGAGTGACAAAAACTGGACATTGACATGAAAACCCGGACATTGAAATAAAACATGTGCCAGCAATGCTGGCACATGCGTGTTTATAGGTCTTCTAAACCATCAGGATCAAGTAGAGTGATGTGTTTCCCTGAACGTTTGATATACTGTTTTTCTTCTAAATATTTAAATTTACGGGATAGGGTTTCAGGAGTTGTTCCTAAATAGAGGGCAAGATCTTTCATCTTCATTGGAAGTGTAAGGGTGGACTGATTGGGTGAGTTATTTAATAAGTAATGAGCGAGACGTTCTTCAACACGTTCCATTGAGAGGAACTGTGTTTGTTTTTCTAATTGAGCGGTTTTCTGAGCTGACAATTCTAATAGTTTGAGAGCGATTGGGGGATTTTCTAATAGTACTTGATGAAAGGCTTGTTTACTTAAGGTACATATTTTGGTGTTTTCCAGGGCCTGACCAAATAAACGATCATTAGTGATGTCAAAGAGCTGTTGATCGCCTTCATAATCACCAGTATGAACAATGCGTAAGAGGTGTTCTTTACCATTTGATAATAACTGATAGACTTTCATACTGCCCTCAGCTACAATAACTAGTTTTTCATCACCAGGCTGGAAAATAAGTTCATTTTTCTTATAGGTATGGTGATTGGTAAGGGCCATGATTTTCTGCTGGGCTTCTTGTGATAAGTGATTAAATAGGGGAACAAAGGCGATACATAAGTGCTCTGACATAAGGGGACCTCTCTTTCTTATTGGTTTGATATGTGATCAAAAGCTTCCAGCATTTCGTAGGTTGCTTTGAAAGTGTTGCATACATCACCCGGAATTGCATAGTTATGAGTGATGCTGCGAAGCTGTGTAAATTCATTGGAAAGATCAAATTGCAGATGTGTCATCTTATCCTGTATTTTCTCATAAATAGCGCGGACTTGAAAGACTTCGGGATGATTTTTACCATGGGCTTTGGTAATAGCTTTGGTATAAAGATCTAAAATATCGTTATGAGTGTTATAAAATGTATTTGTCATATGTTGCTCCTATCTGGCAGTAGCCTTTAAGACATCGTAGCCAATACTTTGAACAGCCTGTGAGATGTCTTTCAGATCTGCATGTGTTTCATCAAAATTGAGTTTGGCTTTGCTGGCATTGAAGAGGACTTTGACACTTTCCTTTTCAATGCCAGGGACGCTTTTTAAGGCCCCTTCAATTTTCTGCATGCATGTTGGGCATACTAATGTTTCTAACTGTAAAACTGCTTTTTTCATAAAATCAACTTCCTTTCTTTTTGATGACTTTAGTTTACTTGAAGATCATTCATAAATAATTGATTTGTATCAAGTTTTTGCTTGTTTTTAAAATGAATGAGACGCATGGCATTGAGAATCACAACAAGAATACTCGCTTCATGGACAAACATCCCAATAGCCATATTCATTGCCCTGCTTGTAAAGACACTTACTAATAAAATAACGACGACAAGTAATGCAATAATGATATTTTCCAGCATATTACGAGAGGTTGCTTTGGCTAAAGCTAAGGCATGAGGAATCCGATGGAAGTTTGAATGCATCAGGACAATATCTGATGTTTCAATGGCTACATCAGTGCCATTACCCATGGCAATACCAATATCCGCTAAAGCGAGGGAAGGACTATCATTGATCCCGTCTCCTACAAAAGCGACAGTTTCGCCAATAGATTGACGTTTCTTTACAAAGGCGGCTTTATCAGCTGGTAAGAGATTCCCATAAGCTTCACTTAAACCCAATTCTTCACGAACTAAATCGACACTGTGCTGGTGATCACCAGAGAGCAGAATAAGATTTTTCACACCCATGTTCTTAAGAGCCTGTAAGTCTTCTTTAACACCATCACGAAGCTGGTCACGAATACCTGTAGCTAAAGCGAGACTGCCATCGATGGCTGTTAAGACGAGTGATTCACCTAACTGTTCCATTTCGTTTATATCTTTTTGCATTGGTTCTGTTATAGTAATGTGATATTGCTTCATAAGATAAGGATTACCGACAAGAATCTGATGTTCATGAGTTTTTGCCATAATCCCGCCGCCTTGAATCACCGTGGTTTCCAGAATATTTTCACTTTGTGATACTTGATAGTGTTTTAAAATAGCTTGTGCAAGGGGATGACGAGATTCTTTTTCAACACTGACAAGTAAACGATCAACCAGATCATGATCAGGCAGATAGTAATGAGAATCAGTGACCTCCGGATTGCCATAAGTGAGGGTACCGGTTTTATCAAATAAAATCGTATCAACCTTACTGAATTTTGCAATGACATCACTGCCTTTAAATAAAATGCCATGTTTTGCCCCATTACCAATGCCAGCCACGTGAGATACGGGAACACCAATAACCAAAGCGCCAGGGCATCCTAAGACTAAAATAGTTATGGCTAAGGAAATACTGCGTGAGAAGAGAAAAACGATAAGGGCTAGGACTAACACCGCCGGGGTATAGTATTTTGCAAAGCGATCAATAAAACGCTCGGCTGGTGATTTGGAATCCTGGGCTTCTTCTACTAAAGCAATTATTTTTCCAAAAGTACTATCTTCACCAACTTTTTCAGCCTGCATATGAATGGTTCCATCTTCAACGATGGTTCCTGCAAAGACTTGATCATCAACAGCTTTTGAGACTGGTAGTGGTTCACCGGTAATGCTGGCTTCATTAATGGTCGCTAATCCGGAAAGGACGATGCCATCGACAGGAACTTTATCACCCGTTTTAACAAGTAAGTGATCTCCTTCTTCCACTTCCTCTACAGAGATTTCTTCAAATTCTTCCTGATTGTTTTGACGTAAGGCTGTCTCAGGGGAAAGAGCAACTAAATTCTGAATAGCTAAACGGGTTTTAGATAATGTCTTGTGTTCGAGATAAGCGCCAAAGAGAAAAAGGAAAGCGACAATGGCTGATTCTTCAAATTCTTGAATGACAAATGCACCGAAGATTGCGATTGTCACTAATAAATCAATACTGATGACTTTTACCTTTAAGGCTGCTATCGCAGAAACAGCAATGGGGAAGCCGCCTATTAAGGATGCTATAAAGAGAAAGATGTTAGCGGCTGTCCTGTTAGAAAAGATCCATTGGAAAATAAATGCCATCACGATCAAAAGACCAGTGAGAGCGGTAAGTTTATTTTTATTTTGTGATAACCATTTGTGCATGCTATCAACCTCCTTTTGACAGTTTTGAGTATATCGAAAGACAATCTCAGAAGAATTGATATGTATCAAGTTTATAAAAAAAG
>OCTW013393554.1_pt1 | contig 12222 bp, 11 predicted proteins | sample 1539671 | NCBI WGS metagenome assembly OCTW01 (sample SAMN02144230, study PRJEB22623) | gut metagenome | biome: sheep rumen | host: Ovis aries | place: New Zealand | reverse complement strand
ATTTCATTTAAAGCAATTTGTTCTGCAGCGCGTCCACCAAGTAGGCTAATAAGTTTTTCTTCCATTTCTGTTTTTGAAATATATGATTTATCTTCATCACTTTTATACATAGTATAGCCACCTGCCATACCTCTAGGTACAATTGAAATTTCTTTTACATCTTCTTGTGTTGGTAAATACCAACTTACTACAGCGTGTCCAGCTTCATGATATGCTGTTAATCTTTTATCTTTATCTGATATAACTCTATTTTTCTTTTCAAGCCCTACAGTAACTTTCTTAACCGCTTCATCAACATCTATTTGTTCTATTACTTCATGTTTATTTTTAGTTGCAAGTATTGCAGCTTCATTTAAAATATTTGCAAGTTCTGCACCTGTAAATCCTGCTGTATCTTCTGCAATTCCTTTAAATGTAACATTTTCTGCAAATTTCTTGTCTCTAGCATGTATTTTAAGTATTTCTTCTCTTCCTTTTAAATCTGGTGCTGGAACTACTATCTGTCTATCAAATCTTCCTGGTCTTAAAAGTGCTTTATCAAGCATTTCAGGTCTATTAGTTGCAGCAAGTACTATTATTGTCTGTTCTGAAGAAAATCCATCCATTTCTACTAGCAATTGATTTAATGTTTGGTTATTTTCTGTATCTGCTCCATTTCCATTTGTTCTTCTTGAACCTATTGCATCTATTTCATCTATAAAAACTATACATGGTTCTAGTCTTCTTGCCCTGTCAAATAATTTTCTAACTCTTGAAGCTCCAAGTCCTGCAAACATTTCTACAAACTCTGATCCACTCATAGAAATAAATGGTACATCTGCTTCTCCTGCAATTGCTTTTGCAATTAATGTTTTTCCAGTTCCTGGCTTACCATATAGTAAAACTCCTTTTGGAATTTTAGCTCCCATTTTTGTATATTCTTTTGGATTTTTTAAAAAATCTACAATTTCTATTAATTCACCTTTTTCCTCATCTAGGCCTGCAACATCATCAAATTTTACTTTTACTTTTCTTGCTGTATCATCATAAACTTCACCTTTATCTGATAATCCTTGCATTTTAAATAACATTATAAATAATGCTACCATTATAATTGTTGGTAAAAGTGAGAATAGATATGATGGTATTTGTGAAATTATACTAGGTGTTTTTTGTATTAATTCTATATCATTTCCATCAGCAACTTTTTGTTGTATTAATTCTATAAAACTTTGTGTACTAGGTATTATTGTTTTCTTAACTAATTTTTCTTTTTGTTCTGGAGAAAGTGCTTCATCATCCTTAATATCTGTTTTATCATCTATATAAACACCATTTTCAACTGTTTCCCCATTTTCATTTATCTCTTTTTTTAATGTTACTTTTATTGATGTACTGCCTGTTGTCATTTCTACCTTTTTTACATTTCCTTCAGATACCTGTTTTATTAAATCTGTATATGCTAAAGTTTTTTCATCTTTTGGCTTATTTTTATTAAGTATAGTAATTATTACTATACATGCTACTATGAATATTGTCAGTATTAATGTAAATATTTCCAACCCCTTATTTTTGCCATTATTTTTCATTATTATCTCCCTTTCAATATATAATTTTATGCATTAGATCCTTCTGTATCTCCACCTATATTCCCAGTTTCTTTAGAATCTTTTTTTTCTTTATTTTCTTCTTCATCATCTTTTTCTTTGTTCTGTTCTTCTTTTTCTTCCTCTTTTTCTTCTTTCTCATCATCATTTTCGTTTTGTTTTTTCTTCATCTCAATTATTTGCATTAATTGTAATTGCTGTTTTATAACATCTGATTTTATCATAAATATTGCTGCTACTAAACAAATAAAAGATATAGAAAAATACATTATATCAAAATATTTTATTCTAAAATTCATAAATAAAGTAATATACATATAAATAAGTTCTAGAGTTTTAGAAATTGTAATTGCAAATACTGACATATTAAATAATGCTCTATATCTCATTTTTATTTTAGCAATCACTGTAGTAATCAATCCAAATAATGATAATATAAGTATATCAAATAAGCTTGATATAAAATACATTATAAATAGATAAATTAAAACTGCTAATCCGTATATTATATATTTTGCTGGCGTATGGATTTCTGTATTTAAAAATTCTAACAATGTGGCTTTGTCAAATTCTGTTACTCCTAAAGAATCAAGTATTTCTGTATATTTGTAAGTGATTGATGCACCATTTGCCTTAATTATTACATTGTTTTTTAATAAAATTATCTTAAAACTATTTTGTGCAGATTCATTTTCATACTTTTTTATTTGCTCATCTGATAAATCTGAAGTATTAATTATTATATTATTTAAATTTGCATTTTCATTTGATAATGTTGCTGATAAAGTACCATTTTTATAAGTAAAATCACTAAAATTATCTGACAAATACTTTATTCCTTTATTTGCAATAATATTAAATTTTATTAATATTCCAATTGTTAAAATTAAACCAAATATAAATATAAGCCAAGTTAAATATTTAAAAGCACTACCTACTCCTTCTGCTGCCATCTCTGGATATAGTTCAAATTTAGTAATAGAATACCAATATTTTTTATGCTGAGGAATTTTTTTATGTAGATTGGTTTCACCTTTTTTTATATTTTCTTCCATTTATCTATATTCCCTCCTAATACTACTATCGACATACATTGGACTTACATTAAATATAGCCTCATCTTTTACTTTTATATTTTTTCCAGTAATATCACATGATACATGAAACATCCCAATTCTTCCTAAAACCTTACATTTTTGGCCATTTATTTCTACATATAGATTTTTATTTTTAAAATAATCTTTTATATCTCTTACTATATATCTTAATCTATCCCTTTTTCTAAACATATCTCTATCTACTATAACATTAAATCCATCTGCATAACCACATGGAATTAAAGCAATTTTTGTCTCTTCTTTAGTTGTATAAGAATTGGAATAACCTATATTATATCCTTTACCTAAATATTTTATTTCAGAAACATTTGATTTTAAATAACCTATTTTTTTCAAGCCATAAATATTAGGAATTGCTAATCTTCCAAGAAAAGCAGATCCCACTCTTACTGCATTTAATCTCATTTCTTTATATTTTAAAAATGCTGAAGAATTACATATATGTAAAATTCCAGTTTCTATATTATTTTCTTTTAAAACTTCTACACAATCAATAAATCTATCAAATTGCTGTTTTGAGTACTTGTCCTTTTCATAGAATGCTAATGAAAAATGTGAAAAAGTACCAGATATATTTATATTTTGTAAACTCATTAATGCTTGTACCATTTTTTCTTTTTCATTATAGCAAAAACCATATCTTCCAAAACCAGAATCTATTTTTATATGTGCTTCTATTTTTTTATTCAATTTTTTTGCTACAGAATTTGCTATATCTACATCTTCTTTTGAGCCTAAAGAAATAATAATGTTATTTTCTACCAACTCTTGTACTTCTTTTTCTATTGAAGTACAAGAAAGCATCAAAATTTTAGTTGTAATTCCTGACTTACGTAATCTTAGTGCTTCTTCAGTTGTAGCCACAGCCAAAAAATTTATGCCATTGTCAATTAAAAACCTAGAATACTCAACAAGTCCAAGTCCATAGCCATTTCCTTTTACAACTGCAATTATTTGCAAACCTTTGTGATTATCATTTCTGCCATTTTCATCTGCTATTTTTTTTATAATTTTTATATTATGTTTTAAATCTTCTTTATTTATCAATAACGATTTACTCATTTTTTTTCAAGTGGGGACAGATCTCTTTCGTCTGGGGACGGTTCTTTTTCAGAAGGGGACGGTTCTTTTTTTAAAGAGAACCGTCCCTCTTTGAAAGTGAGACAGATCTTTTTTTCTCCTTTCTATTTATTTTTTTTGAATTTCAACTTTAATGCTCTAATATTTCTATATGCTTTTTCTGAAAATTTATATAATCTATATCTTAAAGGTTTGAATTCCATATAAACTTCTCCTATAAATTCTGTGTATTCTGCTCCAAAACCTTTTTTAAATCTATATAATCCATTACTATTATCTGCTATTCCTGGTACTCCTCTTAAATCATATATATCACTTTTATTTGCTAAAGCTATTTTAACCATTTCCCATTGTAACAAATAATTTGGCATTAAATTTCTATGTTCATTACTACTTGCACCATATAAATACCATGTCTTATTTCCATACATAATTACTATAACACCTGATATTGGTTCATCATTGTAATATGCCATTAATAATTTCATATGTTTTTCTCCAAGACAATCATACATCCTTTCAAAATATGATAAAGGTCTTGTAATAAACCCATCTCTAATTCCTGTTGTTACCATTATTTTGTGAAATACTTTTAAATCATCTCTTGTACCCTCTTTTATGACAACACCTTTTTTAGTTGCAAGTCTTACATTATATCTTGTTTTTGAATGTAAATTTTTAAATAATTCTTCTTCTGTTTTATTTTTTGTATTTAGTCTAAATACATATCTAGGCTGAATTTCTTCTCTAAAATTCTTAGCATCATCTTTTATTTGATATCCTAAATCTATCATAATATTTCTAAATGTTTCATCAGAGCTTACTATATCTGGTTCCATTCTCATAACTATTGCATTGTATTTTTTTGCTAATTGCTGAATTCCCTCTGATAATTGTTTTAATACTTCCATATTATGAATATCGCAAACTGGTCCTCTCGCTGAATACATAATGTTTCCAAAAATAGGTATCTTTCTAATCCATACCATAAGTGATCCAATTATTTTCCCAGAATTATCTTCTGCAAGTATTACTTCATGTTTCCAACTAATTTTTACTTTTGCCCATTCTAGTGATTGTTGAAAATTACATCTTTCGTGTGTTTCTAAAAATTCTGTATATTCACTTTCGGAATTTTCATCTGTTACAAATCTCATTTCGTTTTTTATCTCCCTTTCAAACTATGATTGCTTATATTATTTATTTTTACTAAAGTTGCTTACATTATACTATAAGTGACTTTTTATTTCAATATTTTTTGTAAACTTTTTTATTGCTATATTACTAGAAATGGTTTATTTAATTTATTATTTATTTCAAAAATACCTTTCCTTTTGGTACAACTTGCAAACCTTGACAAACATCTTTTATATCAAAACTTTTCAACTGATTTTCTTCGACAAATTTCAAAACTTCATCTTCATTATCAATTTCAAAATCATAATTATTTATTATTTTTCCATTAAATCTTTTCTTTTTTATTTTTACATCTCCATAAAAATCCACTATTTTAGCCTCATCATAAATAACAAACTGATTAATTATTTCTTTTGGAAAATCAATATTTAAAATCAAATCTGCTTTTGCCAAACTTTTTCTTTTATTATTTGAAATATTTATTAATATACCATATTTTACATATATTATTTCTTCTATCTTTTTAAATTTTTCAATATATTTAGTAACTATACTAATATTTTTAAATTCTTTCGCAAGCTTAATTAATTCTTCTTCTATGCTATTATTTAAATCATTTACACAAATCCAAATTTCCGTCTCAGCTCTTAGTTTATTTTCTAATAAATTATCTATTATTTTATCTAATAACTTAAAAAATAGCCAATTTTTATTACAGATGTTTAAATTACAGCTATATAGCAAATTTACAAATTCTTTATCATTTTTTAAATTTCTTTCAATTGCTATTTGTTTTGTCTTTTCATTTGATAATATTTCAAGTATTTTTTTTACAATTTTTGATTTCTTTTTTATATTCAATTTTACTAAATTTCTGTTTATTATAATTTTATTTTCTTTTTTAGTAACTTGTTTAAAAAAATTTTTTATATTTCTTTTATTTATATTTTGTTCTATATAAAAAGTCTTCAAAAAAATCACTCCTCTAGAAGATACTATGAGGAGTGTTTATAAAATATTCTTTTAATTATTCATTAATTCTGCAAGTTCTTTTTTTACAGACTCTAATTCTACATTTTTTGATTCTATATCATTTTTAAAATATTCAATCATTTCATCTATTTCTTCTTCTGTTAAATCATTAATTGCAAGTTCATTTTTTATCAATTTTCGTGCAAGTTCTTGTTTAATTCCAACTTCTTGTATTTCTGTTTTGTAAGATGTAACTTTGTTAAGTTCTAACTCAGTGTTATTCATAATTTCTTCAAATGTTTCTTCTACTCTTTCTGAATTTCTTTTCATAAATAAATTCATAAAGAATCTTCTAATCTTATATGATAACTTGTCTGTCCTTATCAATTCAGTTTCCATATTAACTCACACTCCTAACTTTTCAATTATTATTTTCATACTTCTTTTTTAATTCATTTGCATTTTCTATTTTTTTTCTGATTTTTAAATCTTTTATAATTAAATCAGCTAAATCGTGTTGCTTACTATTTGATTTATTAAACTCGATTTCTATAGTTGGCTCATCTTTGTTTAATTCCATATCCAAGTCTACAATATCTTTTTCTTTTTCTATTATTCCCAATTGTTTATTTACAGAAATTTCGTCTATTTCATCTATAATCTTTATAATTTCCTGTATCTTAGGATTCTTTTCTTCAAATTTTTCCTTTTTCTTTTCATTTTTAATCTTAAGATATGGTTTAATAATCTTTTTTCTAATATAGTTTAACTCTTTTCCTAATTTTTTTTCTGTTTCATCTTTAGAAGACTTTGATGGTGGTAATTTTTCATTACTATTGTCTATCCATTTTTTTATCTCAATAGCTTCTTCTAAATAAATATTTTCATCCATATTATCTCCACCTTGACTCAAATTTATTTTTCAATAGCTAAAATTTTGTATTTTATTTCTCCTACTGGTGCATTTACTGAAACTATATCTCCATTTTTAGATCCTAAAAGAGCTTTTCCTAAAGGAGATTCATTTGATATTTTGTTTTCTGCTAAATCAACTTCTGTTGTTCCAACAATTGTATAAAAAATATCTTCATCAAATTCCATATCATGAACTTTTACTCTGTTTCCTATTTGTACAGTTTCTAAGTCAACTTCTTTTTCATTTATAACTTTGGCATTTCTTAATTTAACCTCAAGTTCTGCTATTTCTTGTTCATTTTCTGATTGAGCAGTTTTAGCTTCATCATATTCTGCATTTTCTGATAAGTCTCCAAATCCTAATGCTACTTTTATTCTTTCTGCAATTTCTGTTCTTTTCTCTGTTTTTAAATAATTTAATTTTTCTTCTAATTTATTGTATCCATCCTGTGTTAAGATAACTTCCTTTTCTTCCATTTTTGTCAAATCCTTTCTTATGGCTTTTCAATTTTTTAAAATATCTTATTCTTTAATTGAATTTTTTAAGCACTATTAATTATTATTTTCTAATTCTTCTAATATTTTTATTCTTTCATTTTCAAATTTATTTGTTAAAACAAATATAGTCATTAGATATAAAGCAATTCCTAATGTAATTGCAATTCTTCCAAATGGTATTCTTGTAATTGCTATTATACTAAACATCAAAGTTTCTGCAACTACAGGCACAATTAATGTTTTTGCAAATATTTTTTTATATCCTAATCTTCTAAATCTTATTGTAAAATACATTGTAACTAATACTAATGTAATTATACCTGGCAAAATATATGGTTTAATTACATCTTTTACTCTTGTAAAAGGTATTGATACTATCTTTATATCATCATTGTCAATTTTTTTGTCTGAACTTTTATCTGAAGATTCTTTGCTTTCTTCTGATGAATCCTCACTATAATATTTTTCATTAAATTTTTCTACAATGCTATTTTTTTGTTCTTCTGTCATATCCTCTGCAACTATTGAAACAGCATTTCCAAATGTTTCAACTGGTTGTACTATGAATCTAGTGTTTCCAAGCACCTCAGAAACCATTTTTTTTATATCTGAAATTTCTATTCCAGTTTTATTTGTCAATTCTATTTGTTTTCTTGATGAATATTGTAGTTCCATGTTAAATCCAACAGTCTTCCAAACTACAATTCCAGCAACAATTATTAAACATATTATTATATATATTATATTTTTTAATTTCATGTATAAAAATCCTCCTAATTATCAATCTACTATATGTTTTGTGATAAGTCTATTATATATTGCAATTAGTGTTATTCCCCAAAACATTACCATTCCAAAATCAGATAAAACTGTCCAACTAATGAAACAGAATATTATTGAAATAGCATAGATTGGTAATAATTTCATTAATAATTGTAAATATGTTTTATTATATTCCTTTTTATCTTGTACATCTATTTTTAGCATTTTAAAATTAAATAAATAGTTTAATATAGCGATTATAATTCCTGCAACTATTGCAGATAATGAAATTTCTACATTTGTGTATCTTAATAATAATGTAGCTAATGCAATAAAACAAATATAGCTTATTAGTGCCAATACTCCTTTTAATTTAAATTTGATAATTAAATATACAAAACCAATTGCAATAATAACTGCAACTACAATAAACACAATTTTTACGCTATTTGTTGTAATATCTGTTTTAACATATTGGTTTTCATCAACATTATATGTTAATGGAAGCTCTCCATTGTTTAATATATTGGCTATTGTTGATGCAGATTGCAATGAATCTGACACTGCTTTTTCATCTGTTGAAGCTTGGCTCATACTAAGGTCTATTACACCATTTTCTATAACATCATCAAAACTAGTTGAGATAATTTGATTACCTGAAATATATAATGTAACTTTTTTTTGCGTTTCAGATTTTTTTGAACTATTGTCTGAAGAATCTTCTGAGCTCTCATTTGAAGCATCTTCTGCATTTTTAGAATTGTCTTTAGTTTCCTCTGAAGTAGTATTTGTAGTATCTTCTGAACTCTCATCTGTGTTATTTTCTGAGCTTTTATTTGAAGATTCATTTGTGTTCTCTGAAGTGGTATTACTATCACTTGTAGTATTATTAGTATTTTCTAAAGTTTTATAGTCATTTTCACTTAAATTCTTTAAAGTATTTTTTCCATCTTTATTAAATTGTAACTCTAAGTAAACAACTGTACCTGATGAAGTTCTATTATATAATGTTTTTGCTTTTTCAAAATTACTTGATGTTAAATATACTTTGCTATTATCCTCTGAATCTTTTAATTCTATTGTCCCTAATTCTGTAATATTACTTACTATTTTATCTGTATCAGAATTTTCTGGTATTTGTAAATAGATTTCTCCTGTAGATTTATCCAAACTTATATTATAATCCTTAACTCCAAAAGATTTCAACCTTTTCTCTATTATTTCTTTGGATTTTTCATAATTTTCTGCTGTCAAACTATCTTTACTATTTACTTTTTCTTCTGATTTTGTATATTTATTACTGCTTATACTATTATCATCATAAGTGTCTGTATTTCCAACTTCATTTCCATCTGAATCTAACACTTTATAAGCATCTGATATTTTTAAAGTAAACTCTCTATACCCTTCTAAGTCTTTTCCTAATTTATAATCTTTTACTACATTTTCCATTTTATTTGCCTTTTGCACATATATTCCTACAAAAGCAATTAAACATATTATAACTACAGCTAAAATCTTTGCTGCCAATACCAACTTGTTTTTCTTCATATTTTATAACATTCCTTTCGTTTTTTCCTTTTAATATTTTAGCTTAAAACCAAAAAAAATTCAACTGTTTTTTAAAATTTCTTTTAATTTATTTCTTATTTCAAAATTATATTTAGTTACATCAAAATTTTCTTTTATTGTATATCCATCTTTTATAAATAACTTCATTGCATTATATATAGATTTTGTATTCTTTTCTGCAACAATACCTCTTTTATTTTTTATGTCTTCATAATCTGAAACTTTTGTTGTAATAATTGGCTTATTTAAAATATAACTTTCTAAAAATACAACTGGATAACCCTCATAATCTGATGAAAGTATTACACATTTTGAAATTTTATAATATGGATATGGATTTTCTTTTTGCCCAACAAAAATAATATTTTTTTCTAATTGATATTTTTTTACCATATTTTTATATTTTGCTGTATCTGGACCACTTCCCACAAATATAACTCTAAATTTATATTTTTGTTTTTTTAAAATTGCTGATGATTTAATTATTCTACTAAGTTTTTTCTGTTTTTCGTCATGTCTTCCAACATTTAAAAATGTAATAGTTTCTTGATTATATTTTAAATCAATTTTTTCATTTGCATTTTCATAAATTTTTTTGCTATTTATTAAATTATTGCAAAAATAGACATTTTTTTGTTTTGGAAAAACTTTTAAAAAATTTTCTTTTCCTATTTTAGAGACAAATACAATTTTTTTAAACTTATAATAACAAATGTCTTCAAAAAAATCTTCCATTCTATTTTTATCATTATTAAACAGACTTAAATAATCAGCATGACACCATAAAATTGAGTTTTTTGAAGCTACTCTTGCAATAAATGAACTTGACTTTAAATATGTTGCATACGAAATTGAAATATCGAATTTGTTCATATATTTTATAACAAAATTTATTTTTTTTGCAAAATTAATTATTTTTCTATATATTTTAAAATTACTTGTATTTGGCTTGTATTGTATTATATTTATTTTTTTATTTAATTGTTTTTGTAAAACTCCTTCTTTGTTTTCCAAAACTAAAGTTACTATATATCCATTTTCTTCTAGATAATTAGATAATTCAATTAGAGATTTTTCAATTCCACCTATTTTTAAGTCTTTAGCTGCAACTAGAACACTTTTCAAAGTTATATGTCCTTTCTAATCATTAATTATTTTTATTTTTAACTACAAAATTCCAAGAATCTTTGCACATATCTTCTATTGTTTTTTCTGCTGTCCAATTTAACTCTTCTTTTGCTTTAGTTGGATCAGAATAAAAAATTGGTAAATCACCACTTCTTCTAGGTGCATATTTATATGGTACATCTACATTATTTACCTTTTTAAATGTCTCCACCATTTCCTGAACTGTGTATGGATTTCCTGTTCCCAAATTGTACACAAAAATTCCGTTTTTCTCTTTATCTAATTTTTCTAATGCCTTTATATGACCTTTTGCTAAATCCACAACATGTAAGAAATCTCTTGCACATGTTCCATCTTTTGTTTCTTTATAATCATTTCCAAAAATATTTAAACAATCTATTTCTTTATTTGCAACTTTCATTATAAAAGGCATAAGATTATTTGGTATGCCTTGTGGATTCTCTCCAATTAGCCCACTTTCATGTGCTCCAACTGGATTAAAATATCTCAATATTGCAATATTCCATGTGTTGTCTGAAAAATATAGATCTTCTAAAATCTTCTCAATCATTATTTTAGTTGTACCATATGGACTAGAAGCATGTCCTCTTTCCATATTTTCTGTATATTTTGAGCAATTTTGATTTCCATATACTGTTGCCGAAGAACTAAATACAAATTTTTTTACTCCATGTTCTTGCATTACTTCTAAAAGATTTATTGCTCCACAAACATTATTTTTATAATATTTTAATGGTTCTTTTATTGATTCTGCAACAGCTTTATAACCAGCAAAATTTATTACAGCATCTATCTCATTTTCTTGAAATATTTTTTCTATTTTCTCTTTTTTCAGATAATCTACATTGTAAAATTTAAAATCTTTCCCTGTTATTTTTTTTATTTTTTCTATAACATCTTCTTTACTATTTGAAAAATCATCAACTGCTACAACTTCTCTATCATTTTCTAATAATTCTACAATTGTATGACTTCCTATGTAGCCTGTACCACCTGTAACTAATATTTTTTTCATATTTTCCTCCTTTTTATTTATATTCCTTCTCTAACTTTTCATTAAGATATATTTTACTAATTAATTTTAATTCTTTTAAACTATCATTTTTTAAATCAAAAGAAAATAACCTTTTAGCTGGTGCCAAAACTATGTATTTTAAACTAATCGCGGTACTATCACTTACTTTTATTGCAGATTTATCTAATTTACCACATTCATCACATTTTAAACCATTATCTTTTATACTAAAATAATGTAAATTTTTTTTATTTCCACAAATAGTACAAGATTCAACATTTGGTTTAAATCCTAAATAACATAATAATCTTATTTTGAAAATACTTACTATAAAATCTGGATCTTTTTTTGTTTCAGAAAGCATATATAATGTATTTAAATATAACTGTAAAATTTTATAACTATTTTCATTTTCGTT
>OCTW011574231.1_pt1 | contig 12222 bp, 8 predicted proteins | sample 1539671 | NCBI WGS metagenome assembly OCTW01 (sample SAMN02144230, study PRJEB22623) | gut metagenome | biome: sheep rumen | host: Ovis aries | place: New Zealand | reverse complement strand
CCGTCGCAGATAACGCCCTTGTCAGAGCTTAAGGACCAGTAAAGCTCGAACTCGTTTAAGTTTGTGAACATAAACTTGTTCTTAATCTCAATGACACCTGCCTGAGCGTCAATTGCGTTAAAGTCGACATTCTGATAAAGCCTGCGGATTTCCTCAAGCTTGGGAGTGGGCTTCCTGTCGCCGAAGAGAAGTCCGTTGCCGCAGAAGTGGCCGTCGTGAGGCTCCTCTCCGAAGTCGCCGCCGTAAGCGAGATATTCAACTCCGTTTTCGTCAGTTGTGAGGATGCTCTGGTCAACCCAGTCCCAAACAAAGCCGCCCTGAAGGCAGGGGTATTTATCCCAAAGCCTTGTGTATTCGTCGGTTGAGCCGCAGGAGTTGCCCATCGCGTGTGTGTATTCGCAGAGGATGAACGGTCTGCCGTCCCTCTGTGTGAGCGCGTATTCCTCAAGATATTCGGGGCGCGCGTACATTTTTGACATAACATCGCTTAAGAACTTTTCGTTGGGGTCGCCGTCAAGCTCAAAGTGAACAAAACGGGTCTTATCGTTCTCCTTAAGGAAGTTATACATCTTCTTTACATTTTCGCCGCCGTGGCTCTCGTTACCGAGCGACCAGCAGACAACGCTTGTTACATTCTTATCCCTGTTGTATGTTGCCTTGATACGCTCCATACAAGCCTTTTCCCATTCGGGTCTTGAGCCAGGGAGGGCAGGGCAGCCGATAATGGTTGACCAGTAGGTTCCGTGGGTCTCCATATTATTTTCATCTATTACATAAAGACCGTATTCATCGCAAAGCTCAAGGAAGCGCGGATGATTCGGATAATGGGAGGTGCGCACCGCGTTTATATTGGCGCGCTTCATCATCTCGAGGTCGTAACGCATGGTTTCCTCTGTTACATACCTGCCTGTTTTACAGTCAAACTCATGCCTGTTTGTTCCCTTGAACACAATGCGCTTGCCGTTAATCTTGATTATACCGCCTTCGATTTCAACGCTTCTGAAACCGATTTTCTGACTGATATATTCGATTGGCACACCGTTATCCTTGAGTGTGAGAACAAGGGTGTACAGGTACGGATTTTCCGCTGACCAGGGCTTAACATCGGCAACGATTGCCTTAAGCTCAGTGTTATGGTTTTCGTCGGCGTACTGGCTGTCGATTGCAACTGTTACGCCGTCGGCGTCAAGTATTGAAAGGTCAACCGACAGCGTTTCGTAAACGCCGTTCGTTTTTACATTTACATTTGCATATCCGTCGCTGAGAGTTACATCGGGCTTTGCCTCAACGGTGTAATCCCTTATGTACTGCTTCTCGGTTGTGTAGATATAAACATCTCTGAAAATACCTGCAAGGCGCCACATATCCTGACACTCGAGCCATGAGCCCGTGCACCAGCGGTAAACCTCAACCGCGATAACATTCGAGCCCTCAACAAGATATTTTGAAATGTCAAATTCGCTTCTGTGGAAGGTTGACTCGGAATAGCCGATTCTCTGTCCGTTGATGTAGAGATAAAAAGCGGACTCAACGCCCTCAAAGCAGAGCACCACTCTCTTTGAAAGGAGCTTTTCGTTCACATGAATTTTCTTGATGTAGCAGCCGACGGGATTGTGCTTAGTGGGTGCGTTCGGAGGACAGATATCCTCGCTTCCCTCCCACGGATAGCGCACATTACAGTATTGATTCTGGTCATAACCCTGCATCTGCCATGAACAGGGAACGATAACGGTATCCCAGTTGTGCGAGTCGTAATTCGGGTCTGCAAAATCACTCGGCTTGTAAGCGTAGTTTTTGTAGAGCTTAAAGCGCCATTTGCCGTTTAACAGCTTAACTCTCGACGATGCGTAGCGGTCAGCCTTTTTAGCCTCCTCAAAGCTGTCGTAAGGCATCAGCGTCGCATGCTGAGGCAACTGATTTACCGAAACGATTTCGGGGTTTGACTGCCATTCGGTGTAACCGTCAATGAAATTTCTTTCCATACTAATATCTCCGTTTATCTTCTGTGGAATTTGCCTTCGTAGAAGCCTTCCTGCTTAATGCAGACGCCGACGCTTCTGAGAAGTATAATAAGGTCAAGCTTAAGCGACCAGTTATCGCAGTAGATTTTGTCGTACTTAACCTTTTTAACAAGGGAAATCGAGTCCCTGCCGCTTATCTGCGCAAGTCCCGTAAGACCCGGTCTGAAGCGGTAAACTCCCGACTCAAGCCTCAGCCTGTGCGCTCTTATCTCGGATGAAATAAGAGGCCTCGGGCCTACAAAGCTCATATCTCCCTTGAGTATATTCCAAAGCTGCGGCAGCTCGTCAAGGCTTGTGCGCCTTAAAATCCTGCCGACTTTGGTTATATATTTGTCCGGATTTTCAAGCTGTCCCGTTGCAACATTGGGCGTATTGTTTTTCATTGTCTGAAATTTATAAATCTTAAAGGGTCGTCCTCGTCTGCCTCTCCTCTCGTGGGAGAAGAAAACGCTCGTGTCAGGCGTGAGCAGATTTGCAACGCAGATAACAAGAAACAGCGGCGACAGAATTATCAGTGCTGAAGCTGACATCACGATGTCAAACAGCCTTTTGATTTTCGTTGCGCCGAAAAATCTTTTATTCGTCCTCATTTTTACATCCTTAATTTACTCGTTCAAAATAATTTTATGCAATATGCTGTGTGCAATTTTATAGATTATACCACATATTATAGAATTATGCAATTTTTTTATAATAATTTTAATAACACTTGATAAAATTAATTTGATTATATATAATATACGAGTATACTTAAAACAAAATTACCCTGCTTTCGGGGATAAAAGAGGTTAAAAGATTATGGTGAAAAAGATTTTCGCGGTTTTATTAAGCGCTGTACTTATTGCCTGTATGTTCACAGGCTGCTCGGGCGGCGCCAAAATGACGGAGGAAAATGTAACAAAAACAGTTGAAAAGGCTGAGGCGGCGCTTAAGGATTTTGACATTGACGCGCTTAAGAAATATGTTGACTCGCCGACGCTTTCAATGATATACAGCTATGCCGAAAAGCACGAGCAGCTCAGGAATATCGGCAAGGTGCTTTTTGAAAATCTTGAGCTTGAAATTGTAAATATCGACCTTGAGAACTCACAGGTAACTCTTAAGGTTACAAATAAGGATATGGCTGATATTGCAAAGGAATTTGCAACGCAGCTTAAAAGTGATAACACAACGGTGCAGCTTCTTGCAAAGCTCAATAACGAGGTCTTCCTTGACGCTTCATATTACAGTCTGAGGGACAAGGTTAAAGCGAGCGATAAAATGCAGGAGGAAACTGAGGTTACGCTGACAATTCTTCAGGGCAAGAAAAACCTTGCGCTCTCCTTTGACAATGAGTCAGAGAACATCGTTTCCGGCGGAGCGCTTTCGGCAATCAAAAAGATATTCAGTTAAATAATAACTCACAGAGGTGTAATAAATGGCAAACGGATTTCTTACCGCTATTTTCGGAGATTACTCCGCAAAAGAGGTAAAAAGAGTAAAGAAAATTTCTGACAAGGTGCTTGCGCTTGAAAGCAAGTATCAGGCAATGGAGGATAAGGAGCTTACCGCTCAGACGCAGCTTCTTAAGGACAGACTTGCAAACGGCGAAACGCTTGACGATATTCTTCCCGACGCTTTCGCTGTGTGCCGCGAGGCTGCATGGCGTGTGCTTGGTATGAAGCACTTTGAGGTGCAGGTTATCGGCGGCATCGTTCTTCATCAGGGCAGAATTGCCGAGATGAAGACAGGTGAGGGTAAAACGCTTGTTGCAACCCTTCCCGCTTACTTAAATGCGCTTTCGGGCGACGGCGTTCATATCGTAACGGTTAACGATTACCTTGCAAAGAGAGACTCTGAGTGGATGGGCAAGCTCTACCGCTTTTTAGGCCTTGAGGTAGGTCTTATCATTCATGACAAGACAAATGCCGAAAGACACGCGGCGTATGCTGCCGACATCACATACGGTACTAATAACGAGATGGGCTTTGATTATCTCCGTGATAATATGGTTCAGTACAAGGAGCAGAAGGTTCAGCGCGGACATAATTTTGCAATTGTCGACGAGGTTGACTCGATTCTCATTGATGAGGCGAGAACTCCTCTTATCATCAGCGGTAAGGGCGAGCAGTCCACCGACCTCTACCGCAGGGCTAACCTTTTTGCAAAAACGCTTAAAATGGTTAAGGTTGCTCATATGGATGAAAAGCAGGACACCGAGTCCACATATGACGGCGACTATGTTGTTGACGAGAAAGCAAAGACGGCAACTCTTACCCAGAGCGGCGTAAAGAAGGCTGAGGAATACTTCGGCGTTGATAACCTTATGGAGATTCAGAACTCCACGATTCTCCATCATGTAAATCAGGCTATCAAGGCTAACGGCGTAATGCGCAGGGATATCGACTATGTTGTTGTTGACAATCAGGTTAAGATTGTCGATGAATTTACGGGTCGTATTATGGAGGGCAGGCGCTATAACGAGGGTCTGCATCAGGCAATCGAGGCTAAGGAGAATGTTAAGGTTGAGCATGAGAGTAAGACTCTTGCTACAATCACCTTCCAGAATTACTTCCGCCTTTACAAAAAGCTTTCGGGTATGACGGGTACGGCTGCAACCGAGCGTGATGAGTTTTCGCAGATTTACAAGCTCGATGTTGTTGAAATCCCGACAAACAAGCCCGTTGCGCGTAAGGATGACCCCGATGTAATTTTCCAGACGGAGAAGGGCAAGTTCTACAATGTTGTAAAAAAGGTTGAGGAGTGCCACGCAAAGGGTCAGCCCGTGCTTGTAGGTACAGTCAGCATTGAAAAGAGTGAGGAGCTTTCAAAGCTTCTTAAAAAGGCAAAGATTCAGCACAATGTATTAAATGCAAAGAACCATGCCAAAGAGGCTGAGATTATTGCGCAGGCGGGTAAGCTCGGCGCGGTTACAATCGCAACGAATATGGCAGGTCGTGGTACCGATATTATGCTTGGCGGTAATGCGGAATTTCTCGCTAAGGCTGAGATGAAGAGAATGCAGTACACCGATGAGCTTATCGCTGAGGCGACGGGCTTCGGCGAAACCGACGACGAGGAAATCCTTGAAGCAAGAAAAACCTTCCAGAGCTTAGAGGCTAAGTACAAGGAGGAGATTAAGGACGAGGCTGACAAGGTAAGAGAGGCAGGCGGTCTGTTTATTCTCGGTACGGAAAGACACGATTCACGCCGTATAGATAACCAGCTTCGCGGACGCTCGGGCCGTCAGGGCGACCCCGGTGAATCGCAGTTCTACCTCTCCTGCGAGGATGACCTTATGCGCCTTTTCGGCGGCGACAGAATGCAGTTGATGATGAGCAGACTTGCAGGCGACGAGAATATGCCTATTGAAAGCGCTATGATTTCAAAGACTGTTGAGTCATCGCAGAAGAAGGTTGAGGGCGTAAACTTCAGTATCCGTAAGAATACGCTTCAGTACGACGATGTAATGAACAAGCAGAGAGAGCTTATCTATGCGCAGAGGGACCAGGTGCTTGACGGCATCGACCTTACGGATAAGATTTTCAATATGCTTGACACAAATATTGATGAGAATGTCCGCAATTACCTTGCAGGCGAGAATAAGGCTGACTGGAATATTGACGGACTTCGCGAGAAGTATCTCGGCTGGCTCACCAGGGAGGACGACTTCAGGGATGAGAGCAAGGTTGATGTCGAGGGTACGATTGAGCTTCTTCAGGAGAGGGGCCATAAGGTGCTTGAGGACAAGAGAAAGCTTCTCGGCGATGAGCTTTATCAGGAATTTATGCGTATGGCTCTGCTTATGAATGTTGATATGAACTGGATGGACCATATCGACGCAATGGACGATTTAAAGCAGGGTATTCATCTTCGTTCCTATGCGCAGCAGGACCCCGTTGTTGCCTTTCGTATGGAGTCCTATGATATGTTTGACGAGATGACTGCGACCATCAGGGAAAACACCGTTAAAATGCTTCTTACAAAGACGCCTGTTCGTAATGAGGATGTTGAGCGTAAAGCGGTTGTAAAGGAAACAGGTACCTCGGGCGGCGGCGACAACACCGTTAAGAAGGAGCCTGTAAGGCGTAAGGACAAGAAGGTTGGACCTAACGACCCCTGTCCGTGCGGAAGCGGTCTTAAGTACAAGAAGTGCTGCGGCGCTCCCGGAAAGCAAAATAATAATAAATAATAAAAACTGCCGCGGTCGGACTGACCGCGGCAGTTTTATTCTGTGCTGATATTATTTTAGTCTTTATTAAGAGTCATAACAGGCTCGTCGGGAACTATAATATTGTTTTCGTAATACTCTTTAAGCGTAATTTCGTTATCACTGTTAATCTCGTAAATATAATAAGAGGTTTCGTCAACATTATATTCGTATCCTGCTGAAAGCCAGAGCTTCTCCTTGTCTGCTTTGTAATTGCCTTCGCTGTTAAACATATCTGCGAAGTTATCATAATCCAGACTGTCGGAAAAGATGCTTCTGATATAATCCTCGTAGCTCTCGCCTGTATTCTCTTCGATTGTTTCGATAATCTCCTCGTCGGTATACGCGGAAAGATATGAATACTGGTCTCTTACATATGCAAGCATACCTGTTGCAAGGGTGGGGTACATATTTTCAATTGTTTCCTCATATGCCTCACGGTCAACAACGAGGGTGTATGTGCCGTCCTCCTTGAAGGTGTAGTTAAGCGTGAGGTCAAAGGTTACGCCGTTAATGTATTGTTCCACCTCGTCAGCGCCCTGCATAAAGGAATCGGTAACATCAATTTTTGAGGTCCATTCGCCGTAAAACTTCTTTTCAGGTCCCTTGGAAAGCGAGGAGCTTATGCCTGAGATTATTGCAATAACAAGTAAAACGGCAACGATGATTAAAGGAGTGGTCCTCTTCTTTTTCTTAGTTGCAACATTTTCGCTATAACCCTGCGGCTGCTGATATGTACCCTGCTGCATCGGTTGCTGATACTGCGGCTGCTGATATGCACCCTGTTGCATTGGCTGTTGATACTGCGGCTGCTGATATGCACCCTGTTGCACGGGTTGTTGATACTGCGGCTGCTGATATGTACCCTGTTGCACGGGTTGTTGATACTGCGGCTGCTGATATGCGCCCTGTTGTACGGGCTGTTGATACTGCGGCTGCTGCGGAGTATTCGGATTGTAATACTCCTGCGGATTTACGCCGTTGTTTTGATTTTCCATATTGTATTCCCCCTTAATTAATTACAAATATTATTTATGCTTCTGATTATAAGGTCAACTGCGCCGTCCACGCCAAGTCTTGCGACATTTATGCAAAGGTCATAGCTCGTGGCGTCGCCCCATTTACTGTCGCTGTAAAAGTCGTGAAAACGCGCGCGCTTTTTGTCCGTTGCGCGGATTTCTTTTACTGCGTCCTTTGCGTCTATACCGTAAGTGTCAATGACTCTTGCGCGCCTGTAATCCATATCCGCATAAAGAAATACCGAAAACAGCGCGTCGTTCTCGCGCAGGATATAATCGGCGCACCTTCCGACGATAATACAGTTTTCCTCAGCCACCTTTTTTATCGTGTCGTACTGATACAGGAAAACTTTATCCTCAAGCGTGCCGGGCGAATTCGTAACAGCGGCATAACCGTCGGACATAAGAGAGTAAAGAAAGCTCCTGCTCGGTCTTTCGTCATAAAACTGAAAGATGTTTTCATCAATGCCGCTCTCAGTCGCTGACAGCTTAATAATCTCCTTGTCGTAAACAGGCACGGAAAGCTGCTTTGAAAGCTTTTCGCTTATTTCGTGCGCGCCGCATCCGAACTGTCTGCTTATAGCGATTACAAATTTTTTCATAACATCCCCTCCCTTTTTTATAATACCATTATTACTTGCTCTTTTCAACAGTTTTAATCAGCAGTGAATGTTTTGTACGGACTAAAATCATATATAAATGTATATAATTATTATAATATATAATAAGGGTTGTACAAAATGTACGGGATTTTATAGTACACTTGTATTAATATTATACTATCGTCTATTAAAACGGGCGATTTTGTCAAGTAAAATTATGCATTTTTGGTTAATGAGCATAATTATTACAAAAAGGTTACAAAATGCTTGTTACTTTTTGCCATAGATTACGGATAATTCCTTGTGCTAAAATGCCTGCGTTGTTGAAAAAGGAGGTACTTATGAAGAAAATCGTAAGAAACGGCGTTATCGCTGTTTTATTCACAATTATTATTTTAACAATTTTTCCAACAGCAGTATTTGCAAAGGACTATCAGCCAAGACTTGAGGCACCAAACGGAGAGCCTTATTATACAAGAGAGTTAAATGCTTACTCACAGACGGGTTACGGAATGCCCAACTGTGTAGCATACGCATACGGCAGAGTATATGAACTTAACGGCGAAGCACCTAAAATCAGCAGGGGCAACGCAGGCGAGTGGTGGAGTATAAATATCAACAACGGATATTATGACTACGGTCAGGAACCGAAGCTCGGCGCAGTAGCCTGTTGGTCAGGCCATGTGGCAGTCGTTGAGGAAATCGGCGAGGACGGAAGCGTAACCGTATCCGAGTCGCATTGGGGCGGAACTTATTTTGACACTAAGACCTTCGCCGATATGAGCTCACACTGGGGTCAGAGATTTTACGGCTATATTTACACATATGAGCCTGAGGAGGAAACAGTGATTTCGGCTGAGCAGCCGGAGATTACCTTCTCCGTAGAGGATTCGTATGTATTCCCTCAGGAAAGCACTTGCTTTACGGCGCTTGAGTATGCGGGTAATAATAATTCGATTATGAACCCGACTACAAATACTTTATTTAAATAAAACCAAAGGAGCAGCAAGACTTTGTCTTAGCTGCTCCTTTACTGTCTGAAGGGCTTTAAGGTGGTTACGGCACAATGACGCTGCGCAGGGGAGAGAGTGCGTGATATTTGTTAAGAAATATGAATTATTTTTATTTTTTTTTTGAAAAAGGTATTGACAAAGTAAAAAAATGGATATAATATAAATACAAGTTAGCACTCTTGCGATTAGAGTGCTAAAACAAAATAGCAAAGCAAAAAGAGGTGTGATAAGTGCTCAGCGAGAGGCGTGAGGCAATTCTTAATATAATTGTTGAACAGTATATTAAAACAGGCGAGCCCATCGGCTCAAAGACGCTGTGCATGCTCCTTCCTTATTCGGTATCAAGCGCTACGATAAGAAATGAGATGGCGTATCTTACGGAGCTTGGGCTTCTTGAGCAGAGGCACACAAGCGGCGGAAGAGTTCCTACACAGCTTGCTTACAGATATTATGTTGACAACCTTATGCCCGAAGGCAGGGTGAACGAATTTAATGCCTCAAGGATTTATGAGGAGCTTTCCGTAAATGCGGGCGACCCCGAAAGGCTTTTCAGCACCGCCGCAAAGCTTATTTCGCAGTACACAAACTGCGCAGGCTTTTGCTGTATGCTCGAGGATAAGCTTGACCTTATAAGCGGCGTTGACCTTATAAGCGCGGGCGGTAACAAGGCAATGCTTGTTATGCTCACACTCGGCAGTAAGGTTAAATCCTCGCTTATCAAGCTTCCCTGCAGGCTTGACGATGAATTCAGGTATCTGTTTTATGAGGTTTCAAAAAGACTCTTTGTGGGTAAACCGCTGACGGAGGTTAATACCTCCCTTATTCAGAATGCGGTGTTAATCGCAGGTGAAAGGATATTTGACCTGCTCCCCGTGCTTACAAGTCTTTGCAGTCTTTGCAGCGAGGCTTCGCAAAGCAGTCTTGTGATAGAGGGCGAAACAAATCTTATTTCTCACCAGGAGCTTGGCAGCGATGTTTACAAACTTCTTACGGTGCTTGCCGATAAGGAAAAAATCGTAAGGCTTATTGAGAAGTTTAAGGCTTCGTCAGCGAAAAGCGTGCTTTTAATCGGAAGAGAGAATCCGCTTTATGATATAAAAAACACTTCAACAGTGCTTTCGCGCTTTACCTACGGCAACAGTCAGAGCGCCGTTCTCGGTATGCTCGGCTCGACGAGAATTGATTATAAATCCGTTTTGCCGTATGTGAAATATATTTTAAAAACAGTTGATAACCTGTTGGAACAGGAGGTAAGATAATGGCAAAAGATAAGAAAGAGCCAAACAGCACGGATATTGAGAAGGAGGCCTCAAAGCCTGACAAAGCAGAGGCTGAAACAGCGGCGGAGGCTGAGGCTTTGGACGCAGAGGAAAATCCTCTTGAAAAAGAGCTTAAGGATACAAAGGAGCAGCTTTTAAGAGTTACTGCCGAATACGCAAATTTCCGTAAGCGTTCCGAAAAGGAAAAGGCTGAGAGCTATTCGTTTGCAACCTCAAATGTGATAAGCGAGCTTCTTCCCGTAATTGACAATATCGAGCGCGCCATTGCTGATGAAAACGGCGATTATGAGGGACTTAAAAAGGGCGTTGAAATGACTTATTCGGGTCTTATGACAACGCTTGAAAAGCTCGGTGTAAGCGCCTTCGGCGAGGCAGGTGAGCAGTTTGACCCGAATTTCCACAATGCAGTAATGCACATTGAGGATGACACACTTGATGATAATGTGATTACCGATGTGTTCCAGAAGGGCTACAAGCTCAAGGATAAGGTCGTAAGACCTGCGATGGTTAAAACCGCAAATTAATTAACCGATTCCTTTCTTTTTAAGAAAGCGGCAGCCGTAGGGCTGGCGGAGGTAACTCCGTAAATATATTCAGATTACAAACAAAGGAGATAAATATTATGTCAAAGATTATAGGTATTGATTTAGGTACAACAAACAGTTGCGTAAGCGTTATCGAGGGTGGCGAGCCCGTTGTTATCGCTAATGCAGAGGGCTCAAGAACAACACCGTCAGTCGTTGCTTTCACAAAGGACGGCGAGAGGACTGTCGGCAATGTTGCAAAGCGTCAGGCTATTACAAATCCCGATAAGACAATTTCGTCAATCAAAAGACATATGGGCTCGGATTATAAGGTAAATATCGACGGCAAGAGCTTTACGCCTCAGGAGATTTCGGCAATCATCCTCCAGAAGCTTAAGAGCGACGCTGAGGCTTATCTCGGTGAGAGCGTAACAGAGGCTGTTATCACCGTTCCTGCTTACTTTACCGACGCACAGCGTCAGGCAACAAAGGACGCAGGTAAGATTGCAGGCCTTGAGGTTAAGAGAATTATTAACGAGCCTACCGCAGCCGCACTCGCTTTCGGTATTGACAAGGAGGACGACCAGAAGGTTATGGTATATGACCTTGGCGGCGGTACCTTCGATGTATCCATCATCGAGATGGGCGACGGCGTTCAGGAGGTACTTGCAACAGCAGGTAACAACCGTCTTGGCGGCGACGACTTTGACCAGAAGGTTATGAACTGGATTGTTGATGAGTTTAAGAAGGAGTCGGGCATCGACCTTTCCTCCGATAAGATGGCAATGCAGAGAGTTAAGGAGGCTGCCGAGAAGGCAAAGATTGACCTTTCAGGTATGACAACCGCTCAGATTTCACTTCCTTTCATCACTGCTGACGCAACAGGTCCTAAGCACCTTGAGTTAACTCTTACAAGAGCTAAGTTTAACGAGATGACTGCTGACCTTGTTGAAGCTACAATGGGTCCCGTACGCCAGGCTATGAGCGATTCGGGTCTTTCGATGAGCGAGATTGACAAAATTCTTCTTGTCGGAGGTTCAACAAGAATTCCTGCAGTTCAGGAAGCTATCAAGAAGTTCAGCGGCAAAGAGCCGTTCAAGGGCATCAACCCTGATGAGTGTGTTGCAATGGGTGCTGCGCTTCAGGGCGGCGTACTCGGCGGCGATGTTAAGGGCCTTCTCCTTCTTGATGTTACTCCGCTTTCACTCGGTATTGAAACAATGGGCGGCGTAAACACCGTTATTATTGAGAGAAACACAACTATCCCGACAAAGAAGAGCCAGATTTTCTCAACTGCGGCTGATAATCAGACAAGTGTTGAGGTACATGTTCTTCAGGGTGAAAGAGAGTTTGCAAAGGACAACAAGACTCTCGGTATGTTCCATCTCGACGGTATCCTCCCTGCAAGAAGGGGCGTTCCGCAGATTGAGGTAACATTTGATATTGACGCAAACGGTATCGTTCATGTATCGGCTAAGGACCTCGGCACAGGTAAGGAGCAGCAGATTTCAATTACCGCTTCTTCAAATATGAGCAAGGAAGATATTGAAAAGGCTGTTAAGGAAGCTGAGCAG
>OCTW011588637.1_pt1 | contig 12223 bp, 7 predicted proteins | sample 1539671 | NCBI WGS metagenome assembly OCTW01 (sample SAMN02144230, study PRJEB22623) | gut metagenome | biome: sheep rumen | host: Ovis aries | place: New Zealand | reverse complement strand
CCGGGAGAACACGCCCGCGTCCGTGCGGAAGCGCAGCGCCCGGCCCCGATACGAAAACGCGCAGTCCTCCGGCCGGGACGCGCTGCCCGGCGTCCGGGTAAAATACTGATCGTTCATTTTTGCTCTCCGCCGTTCTTCCTCATGCCAGTCCCGCGGCCTGACGCAGGGCAGAAAGCTCCGCCTCCGTCAGCTCCCGCCAGTGCCCCTCGGCCAGGCCCTCCTCCAGCGCCAGCGGCCCGAAGCGGTCCCGGTGCAGCCGGACGACCCTGCGGCCGACGGCCTCATACATCCGCTTGACCTGATGGAACTTGCCCTCGTGGATCGTCAGCAGCGCCTCCGCGCCCGTCCCGTCCGAGGACAGCACCTCCATCTCCCCGGTCACAATGCCCTCCTCCAGCCGGATGCCCGCCGCGAAGGCCCCGATCTCCGCCGCGCCCAGCGGGCCGTCCGTCTGCACGCGGTAGCGCTTGTCCACATGGCGGGCCGGCGCGAGCAGCCGGTGGTTCAGCTCCCCGTCCGTGGTCAGCAGCAGCAGGCCGGTCGTGTCCTTGTCCAGGCGGCCCACCGGCATGCAGCCGAGGGAGACGAAATTCGCGGGCAGCAGGTCCATCACCGTGGGCTGCTTCCGGTCCCGCGCGGCCGTCAGCAGGCCGGCCGGCTTGTGCAGCATCACGTGGCGCTCCAGGCGGCCGTCCAGTTCCTCGCCGCGCAGCGCCAACCGCTCCGTGCCCGCGCAGGGCCGGCCGGGATCGCGGCAGCTCTCGCCGTCCACCGCCGCAAAGCCCGCGCGGATCAGCTTCTGCACCTCCGAGCGGCTGCCGCAGCCCAGGGTGCACAGCCAGCGGTCCAGGCGCATCACGGCTGCTCCTCCGCCGCACGGACGTAGCAGGCCGTGATCAGGCTCTTCAGCGGGATCAGCGGCACCCGCAGGATCAGGAAGGCCAGCCCCAGCAGGATCAGCGTGCGCGGCGGCAGCATGGTGAAGCTGCCCGAGCTGCTGCGGATGGCCCCGATCAGGCTGTGCAGCCAGTCCCGCGCCAGCAGCAGCCCCGCCAGCAGGAAGGGAAGTGCGGTCAGCAGCCCCATGAGCCAGCAGCGGAGCACGCCCGCGCGCTGCCCCTTCGGCACGCGGCCGCCCAGGGCCAGCTCATGCCGGCGCCCGCTGTGGAAGGCCAGGCCGAACACCGCGATCAGCACGCACAGGGCAAACAATGCCGCCGTCATCACCAGGCCGCGCACCAGATCGCCGCCGCCGAAGGTGCTGACGATGACCGAGCGCAGCAGGGTCAGCCCGTCCGTACCGCCGCCGCCGGTCTGGCCCGACCAGAGGACCGCGGCCTCCGCGGCGAAGGCGATCAGGGGCACGGCCCACAGCAGCAGCAGCAGCCCCTGCTTGAGCCCCTCAAGCACCTTGCGCCCGTAATCCCCGCAGAGCACCAGCCCCCGGTCGAACAGCCCGCCGCCGTCCCCGATCGCCCGCTGCATCACCTCGGCGGCGCAGGCCCGGGCGGGCGGCACAATCAGGAAAAACAGCGGCACGCTGAGCAGGGCTGCCGGCGCCGTGGCGGGAGCCGCCAGGGCCAGCAGCGGCGTCAGCACCATCAGCCGCAGCACAATCTCGATCAGCAGAAAGCCAAAAAGCTGCGCGGGCTGTGCCTTCCACACCCGCCAGGCCTGCCGCAGGGCATCGCGCACACGCATCGTCCCCGCCTCCTTTTGCCTTTGGATATTCTCTATTATACACAAGCGGCGCCGGAAATGCAAATCTGCCCCCGTGCGCCAAAAAAGCGCGGCACGGGGCCGCGCTGTGTGGGGCATGCGGGCGAATCAGTCCTTGCGCACGTCGCCGAAGAAGAACAGGGCGACGGTGCCGGGGCCGGTGTGGGCGCCGATGGTGGTGCCGATGTCGTTGATCATGACCTTGCCGTCCAGGTGCGGGAAGGCGGCCTCGACCAGGTCGGCCAGCGCCCGGGCGTCCTCATAGCAGGCGGAGTGGGAGATGAAGCACTTGCCGCTGTAATTCAGCCCGCCCTCCGCGTGCTCCTCCATGCGCTGCTCCGTCGTGCGGATGACGCGGCGCTTGGTGCGGATCTTGTCCCGGGGGATCAGCCGGCCCAGGTAGTCCACGTTCAGCAGGGGGCAGATATTCAGCATCTGGCCGAAGAAGCCGGCGGTCTTGCTGACGCGGCCGCCCTTGATGTAGAAGGTCAGATCCGTGGAGAAGAACCAGTGATGCACGCGCAGCTTGTTCTCCTCCGCCCAGCGGGTCGCTTCCTCCAGGGAATCGCCGGCGTCGCGCCGGTCGGCCACGGCGTCCACCAGCAGGCCGAAGCCGGAGGAGGCCGCCAGGGAGTCCACCACGTTCACCCGGCGCTCCGGGTACTTGGCCATGATCTGCTGCGCGGCCGTGCGGGCCGAATTCACCGTGCCGGAGATGCCGCTGGACAGGCTCAGGTGCAGCACGTCCTCGCCGGTCTTCACGAGGGCCTCGAAATAGTCATAATACTCCTCGGTATTGATCTGTGAGGTGCGCGTCTCGGCCCCGTCCGCCATGGCCCGGTAGAACTCCGGCAGCGGCATGCTCTCGCCCAGATCGTCCATCATGTCCTTGCCGTCCAGCTGGTAATGGAAGCAGATGTACCGGATGCTCCGCTTCTCCAGGTATTCCTTCGGCAGATCGACCGTGGACGAACAGCTGACAATATAACCCATATCAAGCTACCCCCTGTGAAATATTTCCTGCAGCAGCTTCATCATACACCATTTTCGCCGCCGCCTGCAAGTGTTTTTTTTCTGATTCCTCGTAATCGCTCAGTGTATGGGGGAAGGAAACCCTGTTTCGGGGCCGAAAAGGGCTTTCCTTCCCCCATGCCCCTATCTTTCCCAAAAGGCCTTTCCTCCGGGGGGCTTTCGCGGTGCATGCGCAGTCGGGCACGATGCCGTTATTCCTGCGCTTCCTGTTCGGCCCGCTCGCTGCGGACCACCTGCATCATGATCGCGCATTCGATCCGCTTCTTGAACAGCTCGCAGCCCGGGGCATACACGCCGCGGATGGAGCCGGAGGCGTGGAAGGCGTTGGCCGCGCAGCCGCCGGAGCACCACAGCTTCGCCCAGCAATTCTCGCACTCGGGCCGCGCGTAGGCGTTGCAGGCGCGGAACTCCTCACGCAGCGCGGTGTTCGTCACGCCCTGCCAGATGTCGCCCAGCTTGTAGCGCTCCTCGCCGACGAACTGATGGCAGGGGTAGAGGTCGCCCCAGGGCGTGACCGCCATGTACTCCGTGCCGGAGCCGCAGCCGGAGATCCGCTTGTAGATGCAGGGCCCGCCCTCCAGGTCCAGCATGTAGTGATAGAAGGTGATCGGGCGGCCCTCCTCCTCGCGGCGGAGCATCTCCAGCGCCAGCAGCTCGTACTGCTGCTTCACGATTTCGATATCCTCCGGGGTGAGGGCTGCGGGATCGTCCGGGGCGCAGACCACCGGCTCCATGGACAGCTCCGTGAAGCCCAGATCCGCCATGTGGAACAGGTCCTTCGTGAAGTCCGGGTTCGCGTGGGTGAAGGTGCCGCGCATGTAGTACCGCGTGCCGCCCCGCTTGGCCACGAAGCGCTGGAACAGCGGCACGATGCGGTCATAGCTGCCCCGGCCCGCATAGTCCACCCGCAGCCGGTCGTGGATCTCCTTCCGCCCGTCCAGGGACAGCACCACATTGTGCATCTCCCGGTTGCAGAAGTCGATCACATCGTCGTCGATCAGCATGCCGTTGGTGGTCAGGGTGAAGCGGAAGTTCTTGCCGTGCTGCCTCTCGATGGAGCGGGCGTAGCGCACCAGCTGCTTCACGACCTCCCAGTTCATCAGCGGCTCGCCGCCGAAGAAGTCCACCTCCAGGTTCTTGCGCGCGCCGGAGTTCTCAATCAGGAAGTCCAACGCCCGCTTCCCCACCTCGAAGGACATCAGCGCCCGCTCGCCGTGGTATTTGCCCTGGCTGGCGAAGCAGTAGGAGCAGTTCAGGTTGCAGGTGTGCGCCACGTGCAGGCACAGCGCCTTGACCACGTTGCCGCTGCGCTGCTTGAGCACGCCGGCCAGGCCGCTGTAGATGTCCGGCGAAAACAGCTTGCCCTCCGCCCGCAGCGCCGCCACGTCGGCAAGGCATTCCCGAATCTCCGCCTCGTTCACGTCGGCACGGCCGGCGTATTTCTCCAGCATGGCGGCGACGATCTCGTCATCCGTGTGATCCTCCGCCATCGCGATGATGTCATAGGCCAGGTCGTCCACGGCGTGCACCGAGCCGCTGCACGTGTCCAGCACGATGCGCCGCCCGTTGAGCTGATACTGATGAACCATTGCTGCCCCCCAACGATGTCACTCACAGAAAAATGCCGCCCCTTGCAGGCGGCACCATGGTGCACGAATTACTTGTTCGTGTTTTCGCACTGCTGATTCGCCACGCCGCAGCTGGTCTTGCAGGCGCTCTGGCAAGAGGTCTGGCACTCGCCGCAGCCGCCGTTCTTCGCGCTGGCGCACAGGTTGCGGGTATTCAGGGTCTTGATCCGGCTCATGGTACATCCTCCCCTCTGCCTGTCTCCAGGCGAATGTTACGCGTCCAGTATATCACAGCCTGCGCCGCTCGTCAAGTTTTTGCGCGCTTCCTTTCCGGATGGGGGCGGGAGAAGGGGCTGCCCGGATCCTCTTCGGCGCAGCCTGACGCAAGCGCGGCGGCCGGGGCTGCCGGTTATCTGCCGGCGGCGATGGCGTGAATCCGGTCCAGCGTGAGGTTTTTCAGGTGCGCCAGATCGTTGCGCGCCTCATAGAGCACCTTCAGCCATCTGCCTTCCTGCGCGGAGAGGCTCAGCTGCCTGGACGGATCCCGATTCCCCGCCCAGAAGACCAGATGCCGCAGCTCCACCTCCTCCGGCTCGGTGAAGGTGTTGCCGAAATCGTCCGTGAAGGGCAGCAGGCTCCCGATGCGCGCCCGGAGCTCCCCGATCAGCTGCAGCCGATGGGTTTCCAGCAGCGGCTCGATGTAGCGGATCTGCGCCCTGTGGACGCTGCTGCCCAGCTCCGCGTCGCCCAGCCAGGTGCAGACGGCGGCCGGGTTCTCCATCAGGGCCTGCATCTGCTCACAAAGCTCCGCGCACCGTACCGGATCGCAGCCGCTCAGCTCCACGGCCAGCAGGGCGCCGTATTCGGTCAGCGGGGTCTTGCGCTGCATCAGCATCGTCCAGGCAAAATACTGAATGTCCAGCGCCGTGGGCGTCAGGGATTTCTGCAGCGCGCCCTTCACGGGGGCACGCGCGTCATCCTCAAAGAGCACCGCAAGCCGCAGCCCGAGCTGCCTGGCCTGCTGCGGGAGCCGGCGAACCTCCTGCAGCTGCTCCTCCTCCAGGCCGGAAAAATGCCACAGGATCATCGCGCCGGTTCGCTTGAGGTCCGCGGCGACCGAAGAGAGCGTCCCGTCGCACTGGTATCCCATCCCGTACTCCTGCGCAATGCTGGAGATGAGGCCGCCGAAGCCCCTCAGCGCGCCGCTGTCGAAATCCTTCCAGTCGAGCTGCGGATTCTTTTCCAGCAGGCTGTGCTTCAGCAGGAGAAGAAACTCCTCCGCCCACGGCATGCCGCCCTGCAGGCGCAGGGACTTGCCGTCCAGGAGATCGTTCCGCACCGACTTGAAGAAGTCGTCGGCCTGCGGCACCTGATGCCACCAGATCTCTGCGTTCGTCATCATTGGCTGTATCTCCCCTGCAGCACGCGTCCCAGTTCATCCATCACCTGATTCTCATTGCCGAGCATCTCCATGAAGCTGGCCCGGCGGAAGAAGTAGCGCTTTTCATTCCCGATGAGGTCGCGCCGGAGCATATTCAGCCCGACCAGCTCATCCAGGAGGGAGGCGACCTCCTCGTCCGTCTTGTCGGCAAAAATCGCCGTGCCGCCGAAGTCCTCGCAGGTCACGCGGATATCCCGGGCCGTGGCGCCGTTGATGTGCTTCTCATCCTCCAGATGGCAGCACAGGGCCAGGGACAGCGCAAGGATGTAGTAATACGGCACCGTGCCGCCGTCCTCGTCCACCGTCAGGGTCATCATCATGCGTTCTTTCCGCAGCTTGTTGAACTCGGCGTCGCCCAGCATGCGCAGCAGCAGGCTCCTGTCCAGCTCGTAGGGCGGGCTGCTCTTGTTCGCGTTGGTCATGATGTAGCGCACGAGGCGGCTGGCATAGAACTGAATCAGGCCGGGGAAGTAGTTCGTATAGTGCAGAATCTGCGCGATGACGTCCTGGCTGTCCCCCGCGATCCGGAAGCCGAGATAGCTCAGCGGCAATTCCAGCAGTTCCCGCGCCTCCGTGAAGTCCATCGGCTTGATGACAATCTGCGTAAACTGCGGCACCGTGCTGTTGCCGCCCAGGGCGTCGCGGCCGAAGCGGAGCAGGCTGTACAGACCGGCCATCACAAACTTGAAGCGGTTGCCGGTGGTCAGCTGCAGGCCCTTCAGCTCGCTGAACACCTGATAGCGGTTGTCAGCAAACTCGCGCATCAGCGCGTCCATCTCGTCCATCAGCAGCAGGAGCTTGTCCTCGCGGCACTCCGGCGCCATCATGCGCCGCTCGATCATGTCCAGGAGCTCTCTCCAGGTGCCGGCCTCGGCCTCCTGCGGGAAGAAGCCCTGATAGCGGAGCTCGCGCGTGATGCGATCCACCGCGTCGCGGCTGTTCTTGCCCTTCAGATCGACATAGACGGCCCAGAACCGGTCGGTGTCCGGCTTGTGGCAGAGGTCCTTGGCCCGGTAGAAGATCGCAGTCTTGCCCAGCTGCCGGCCGCCGTAGATCAGATTTGCGCCCTTGGGGCTGATGATGTCCTGAATGATGTCCTTCCGCCCGATGAACATTTCCGGCGGGATGGGGTCGCTGCTCCCCTCCACATAGGGATTGAACAGGCGGAAGGGCATTGCGCAGCGCAGCAGGGCTTTCCAGCGCTCGGACTGCGGCTTGCCGGCCAGATACAGCGCCAGGCTCCTGTCCAGCAGCAGCATGGGCTGCCGATTGCCGGAGTGGTTGAGCTGGTAGGCCAGCGCGCGCCTGTTGGGAAGGCTGATGGCGCTGTCCATCAGGATCAGCAGCGGGCGCGGGGCCGTTCCCTTCCCATGCGGACAGTTGAGCATCGCGCTGACCTGATTGAACAGATCGTCCGCTTCGCGGAAATTGCCGGCATACCAGCACACATCCAGCCCCAGCCGGAGCATCTGGCTGCCAAAGGGCGCCATCGGGTGGGGGTACTCAATGGACGCGTCGCCGGTTTGCCGGAAGGTGACCGTATACTGCCGATGCTCCTGCGCGAAGACCACATCCTTCACCGGCAGATCCATCCGGCCGAGCAGGGTGCGGAGCTGATGCTCGGAGAGCGAACGGTTGCTGGGATTGTCCGGCCAGGCCTTCAGCATTTCCAGGCCGGTCCGGATGTCCCTGTTCTGCTGGGCGTTGTTCATATCCTCGAACGTGTTCGCAAGGCGCTTTCTGCGCGACAGGAGCGCCTCGGCGGTCAGAGCCGGCAGCTGGCCGATAAATTCGAGCAGGGTCTGCGCCCGGAGGCTGCTGTCGTCCAGGACCTCGGGGCCGTTGGTGGCCAGCACGCCCAGGAAGCTCTCGGCCGCTGCAAACCTGCACGTGTCGATCATTTCCTGAATCTGGCGGAAAATCGGCAGCTTCAGCTCCTCCTCGCTGTAGCGCCTCATAATGGTGTCCAGCTGCCGCTGATAGGTGCCCCGCTGTCCCCGGGCCCTCTCCCGGAGCAGCGCGATCATGCGGTTCAGGGCGCGCCCGTAGCAGCCGAGATTCTCCGTCAGCTCAACGTAGATCTGATACTGAACCTTGCGGGCCTGCAGCAGACGCTGATAGAAGTCGCGCGCGTCCTCCAGCCAGCCGTCGGCCTCCGCCATCTCCAACTGGGCGTCGAAATCCTGGTCCCACAGGTGTACGGCCTGCACATGCTGCGGGTTGTCCCGGCTGAGGGCTGCCCTGACGCCGGCGGAGATTTCCGCCTCCGTATGCAGCGGGCTGCCGCCGTGGCTGAGCAGGTATTCGTTCAGCACCCGCAGGCTGCCGTAGTCCATGCCCAGATGCTCCTGGCTGCGGTAATCGAACATCCGCTCCTGCACCGCATTCCAGTCGGGCGCTTCCTCCTGCGCGAGATACCTGACTGCCCGCGCGCAGAAATCAAACGGCGCAATCTCCTCCTCGGGCGTCTCCACATAGGGGCTCATGGCGCCCTGCAGCACAACCAGCGGCTGCTCCAGCAGGCGGATGTAATAGCGGCGGCGCTGTTCGCGCTTGTCCGCGGCGCCGCGCACACGCTCCAGGCATTCGCGCACCGCGTCCAGGAGCACCGCTTCGCCGGCCTGCTCCTCGATCCCGCCGGAGAAGGGCGTGAGCTCCCGGCAGAGCGCTTCCATGGTCTTTTGCACCTCGGCGATCAGCATCTGCGCGCGGCTGCTCTGGTCATCGGAGACATCGGCTTCCTTCTTCAGCCGCAGCCAGTCCGTGATCAGGTGCTGAATCTCCGTGATCTGCTTGTTGAGCATCTTGCGCTCGTTGGCCTTGCAGTCCTCGCTGTAATGCTTCTTTTCCATCGAACGGGCCTGCCGCCAGGTTTCGTCGATGATGTCATCCACGCTCCGGCTGATCCAGTCCTCGGCCTTTTGCGCCAAGGTCTGATCGTTGTCCCGGATGGCCTCGAGAATGCGGTGCAGCTCGCTGTTGTTGCCGAAGAGCAGCTCCCGGGTCTTCTTGATGATGTTGCTGTAGCGGATGCTCTCGGTCAGCCGGCTGCCGAGCAGGTTTTCGGCGCGCTTCTTCAGGGTTTCCGCCTGGCTGAGCACCGTCTGCTGCTGCAGCACCACGCCCAGCAGCACATGGTCAAGGCCGCGCTGCTGCCTGTCCACCCAGCCGGACAGGGCGTAGAGCACGTTGCCCAGCAGGGGATGGCGCGCGATGGAGAGGTTTCCTTCCAGCACGCCGATGTCCCGGCTCAGGTAGGGCTCCTCGCCGGCAGCCCGGGAGAAATACATGCGCAGATAGGCGGCCGCGCACAGGGCGTCGGTCAGCGGATCCTGTCCCTGCTGCTCCGGGAAGGCTGCCTGCAGCTTGCTCGGCGTGCAGACGTCCTCGCCGCAGGGATCGTCCGTGGCCATCTGCAGCCGGCTGACCAGCGGCAGCAGCGACGCGTCATACTGGCTGAGGGAGGCGAGCAGGACAGCGGCAACCTCCTTCCGCCCCTGCACAAGGCTGCGATAGACCTCCCGCAGATAGGCGTTCAGCTGCTCCCGCTCATCGGCTGCCAGCACATGGGGCGCCTGACCGGCGTCTTCCGGCGCGGGCTGCTTCTCCTCCTGCACGGCTGCCCAGTCCGGGAGTGCAGGCCGGTCCGCTTCGCCGCGGGCGGTTTCCGCAGGCGACGGGACCTGCGCTGTTGCTTCGTCTTCGCCGGCAGGCTCCTCCGGCGCGGCATCTTCTGCGTCCTCCCGGGCAGAGGGCTCCGGCTGCGGGGCGTCTGCTTCCGCCGCCTGCCCGGCTTCCCCGGCGGGCACTTCCGCCTGTTCGGCTTCCGTATGGTCTTCCTGCCCGTCCTCCGGCGCTTCCAGCTCCCGCAGGTTGACGGGCCGGCCGTCGGCATCCGTGGGGCCCGCGTCCTCCGGAGACTGGAAGAGCAGCCGCCGGCGCCATTCCGGATGCTCTTCGCACACGGCCCCGGTCAGGCGAACCCGGTCTTCGCCCCGGGCGGTCAGCAGCAGGATGAAATCGTCCTCCCGGGTCAGGGCGTCGGTCAGGATGTCCACAAAGGCGTTTTCCCTGCCTCTTTCCAGCCACGCCGGCACCACAAACAGGCTGCGCTTGCCGGCAGCCTGAGCCAGCAGATACAGATATTCCGGATCACTGCTGCCGGCCTTGACGCGATCACTGCAGAGAAGCTCCTCGGGATGCTTCTCCAGCCAGCGCAGCAGTGTGCGGCAGCGCAGCAGATACAGCGCGGTGTATGCCTCCGGCACGATGCTGACTTCATGCAGATAGGCCTGGTCATCGGCACTCAGCTTGGACCTCTTGAGCTCCGGCACGACATCCCGCCCCATGGCCGCATACCATTTATGGGATGGCAGGAGGTAGAGCGACACCTCTCCTGTCGGACTGAACAGCTTGCCGCTGGCCGTGTAGCCGCGCTTGCGCAGCGCGGGCAGCAGCTCCCTGGACTGCTTCCGGCCCATCTGCGGCACCGATCCGTCCTCCGCCATCGGGCAGGCGCGCTTTTCGCAGCAGTGGACCATCAGATTGCAGGCATCCCTCCGCCGCGGCAGGCTCTCGTATTCGGCCCGCCGGTACTGTGACGCGGGGACATCGCGGAATTCCGCCCTCCAGCCGTCCGGATAACCGGCAAAATCAGCCCAGCCGGCCTGCGTCTGCCAGTCCGCGGGGGCTGTGTCCTCAACGTCTGCGCTTTCCGACGGATCGGCTGCCTTCTGATCTGCCTGATGTTCCGCCTTCTGATCCGCCTTTTCATCCTCCCGATCCGCGGCTTCCGCAGACGGGGCTTCTGAAGACGAGGCTTCCGCAGACGGGGCTTCTGAAGACGATGTTTCTGAAGACAATACTTCTGCGGCCGCCGTTTCCTCCAAAGGCGCCTCCGCAGAAGCAGGCGCATCAGGCGCCTCCGTCGAAGGCTCTTCGATCGGGCCGGACGGAGCCGATTCCGCTGCCGCCTTCGGAGCCTCCTCCGCGGCCTTCTGCTCCGCCGCCGGCGCATCGGCAAGGTAATAGCGGCCGGCGAACAAGCCCGAGAACACCTCTTTGGGCAAGTCCCCCAGCTCCTGTTCGGCACGGTCGATCCCCTCGTCATCGTCCGCCTGCACGGCTTTGAGGGCCGCGAGGAAGGCGGCAAATCGGCCGGTGTCAGGCGCGTCGGTGTTCAGCAGCCGTTCCGCCTCCTGCCGCAGGGGGGCAAGCGCCTCCAGATAACGGCTTCGCTCCGATGTGACGCGCAAAAACAGCCGCAGCGGCTCCTTGAGCGTCTCCGCGCGGCGGGCTTCCCATCGCTGCAGAAGCTCCCCTGCGTCGGCGTCGTCCGCGGAGATCTCCGCTTCGCCGCCTTCTGCCCTGAGCAGCTCAGCCATCTGCCGACGAATGCCGCGCAGCCGGCGAAGGGCTTCCTCCGCGCTGTCCTGCAGGCTTTCCGGCGGAATGCGTCCTTCCTGAATCATTTCCGCCATCGCGGACAGGTCGCCGGCGGCGCGTTCCTGTTCCCGGCAGAAGGATTGGTATAAAGCATGCATCCCTTGCACCTCCTGAATCTTCAATTGTCTCCGGCCAAATCAAAAAAACCAATCCCAGTATAACATAAACGGGCGAAGCTGTAAACAAAAAAACTTCCCTGCGCTGTCATTCCCCCGCACTGCAGAAAATCAGCAGAAAATTTTTTCGATTTTTGCAAGAATTGCGTTTTCCCCCGAAAGGCCGCAAACCGCGCCGCCGCCGGGCTTTGCGGGGCTTCTGCCTTTCTTCGGGGCGGGCGATTCCAGCCAAATCCATGTCGGATGTGGTCTACACAAATCTGACCGGATCAGTCGAAATGTCGTCCTTGCGACCTGCGGATTACGCAGCCCTGATCCCGTGTCCAAAAGCGCTCGCAGGGGGTCTGGGGGGCCCACGCGCAAGGGCCCCTCCGGGGCTGTCGCCTGTTCTCCGCTGAAAACTCCCCACTGGGGAGTTTCCCGGGCGCTCCGAACCCCAGGGCTTTTGCCTGCTTTTCGGTCACGAAAAGTAGGACTAAGCCGAATCACGCAATAAGCCTTTTTAAGAAAGCCATGGAAAACACGGCATTTCCGGGGATCGGGCTTTGGAAAGGCATGCGGGATCATGAATCCCGCGTGGGGCGGCCCGATCCTTCCGAAAAGGCCGTTTTTGGGGGAGGATGGGATTGGGGGAAGATGCGCAGGCGCGCCGGATGCGTTCGGGCGCGTCATGAGGGCGCGGACTGAGCGCCAGCCGGGTGGCGCGGTTTTTCCCGAAACGGCAAAAAAACGGGATTGACAAGCCTGCAAAATGGTGCTATAATCAGCAACTGTCAGCCGGGACTCGCGCCGGGGCTGACGCGGGTCGGCTCATCGGTCCACGGCGGGCGCCTGTAGCTCAGTTGGATAGAGCAACAGCCTTCTAAGCTGTGGGTCGGGGGTTCGAGACCCTCCAGGCGCGC
>OCTW011536234.1_pt1 | contig 12224 bp, 9 predicted proteins | sample 1539671 | NCBI WGS metagenome assembly OCTW01 (sample SAMN02144230, study PRJEB22623) | gut metagenome | biome: sheep rumen | host: Ovis aries | place: New Zealand | reverse complement strand
CCCGCGATATGGTCATGAAGTACGGATTCTCCGATGCGCTGGGGCCGATTGACTATTCCTTCGGCGACAGCGACGAGGTGTTCATCGGCCGCGACATCGGGCACGCGAAGCCATACGGTGAGGACGTGACCGCGAAGATCGACGAAGAGGTCAAGCGCATCGTCGACTACTGCTACGGCGAGGCAAAGCGCCTGATCGGGGAGAATCGCGCGGTTCTGGATGCCAGCGCGAAGCTGCTTCTTGAGAAAGAGAAAGTCACCGGCGAGGAATTCGACGCGCTGTTTGATACGGCGCAAGACAGAACCGGTCTGAAAGATTCAGGAAATCAGGATTTATGAAAATAGTTAAGGATCTTACTCAGGATTCTGATGCGGACAGGAAACTGTTCTATATGTGCAATGTGCGTCCGATTTTAAATACGGACGCACTTTTCGCCGATGCGACAAAGGAGTACCGGGACCCGGAGGAGCCGGTTCCGGGTGACACCGTCACACTGCGCCTGCGGACCGAGCGGCTGAATGCCGACCGCGTATTCGTCAATCTGAACGGGAAGGATGTGGAGATGGAGCGCTCGGAGTCGGACACGAACTTCGACTACTACGCCACATCTTTTGCCGTCACCGACGAGCATGTGTTTTATTATTTCCGCGTCGTCACGGGCCGCACGGTGGTCTACTACAACCAGCTGGGGCCGGACAGCAAGCTCAATCCCTACTATGATTTCCAGATCATGCCGGGATTCACGACGCCGGAGTGGGCAAGAGGCGCGGTTGTGTACCAGATCTTCACCGACCGGTTCTATAACGGCGACAAGAGCAACGATGTCATCACGGATGAGTACTCCTATCTGGGGGAGCACGTCCGGCACATCGACAACTGGGACCAGTGCCCGTCCGCCGCGGAAGGCGTCCGGGAATTCTACGGAGGCGACCTGCAGGGCGTGCTTGACAAGATGGACTATCTGCAGGACCTGGGTGTCGAGGCGATCTATTTCAATCCCCTTTTTGTCTCCCCCAGCAACCACAAGTATGACATACAGGATTACGACTACATCGACCCTCACTTCGGGCGGATCGTGGAGGACGAGGGGGAGCTCCTGTCACCCGGCGATCAGGACAACACCCACGCTTCCCGCTATATAAACCGGGTGACCAACTCCGCCAACCTGGAAGCCGGCAACGAGCTGTTTCGAAGGCTCATAGAGGAGGCGCACAGCCGCGGCATGCGGGTCATCATCGACGGTGTGTTCAATCACTGCGGCTCCTTTAACCGCTGGATGGACCGGGAACATATCTACAAGACCAGCCAGCACTCGCACACCGACGGCGCCTATGTCAGCAAAGACAGCCCGTATCACGACTTCTTCCAGTTTAACGCCGACGCGTGGCCGGACAACAAGTCCTATGACGGCTGGTGGGGACACGATACGCTGCCCAAGCTCAACTACGAGGCGAGCAGCCGTCTGGAGGACATTGTCCTCGGCATTGCCGCCAAGTGGATGTCACCCCCGTTCTCCGCGGACGGCTGGCGGCTTGACGTGGCGGCTGACCTGGGGCACAGCCCGGAGTACAATCACTCCTTCTGGAAGAAGTTCCGCAAGGCCGTGAAACAGGCCAATCCGGATGCCATCATCATCGCCGAGAACTACGGGGACTCGTACAACTGGCTCCAGGGGGACGAGTGGGACACCGTCATGAACTATGACGCCTTCATGGAACCGGTGACGTGGTTCCTGACCGGCATGCAGAAGCACTCGGACGAGTTCCGCAAGGACATGCTCGGCAACGCCGACTCGTTTTTTGACGCCATGCGCTACAACATGGCCAGACTGGGCGGCCAGCCGGTCCGCATCGCGATGAATGAGCTGAGCAACCACGACCACTCGCGCTTTCTCACGCGCACCAACCGCACGGTGGGGCGCCTGAACTACATGGGCAGCGAGGCGGCCTCAAAGGGCATAGACCGGGCCGTCATGATGGAGGCGGTCGTCATCCAGATGACCTGGCCGGGCGCCCCCACCGTCTACTACGGCGACGAGGCCGGCGTGTGCGGGTGGACCGATCCCGACAACCGGCGCACCTATCCGTGGGGGCATGAGGACAGGCTTCTTCTTGACTTTCACAAGGCGATCATCCGCCTGCACAAGACCTGTCCGGTTCTGCGATTCGGTTCGCTAAAAAAGCTCAAAGCCGGGTACAATCTGATCGCCTACGGGCGTTTTGACCGCAATGACCAGATCATCGTCGCCGTCAACAACAGCGAGGACGAGCGGCGGGTCATCCTGCCGGTGTGGGAGATAGGCCTGACCGATGATGACGACGTGGAGCAGATTTTCGTCACATATGACGGGGGATTCTCCCAGGAGCCGCTCGGATACCGCATCCGGGGCGGAATGCTCAACCTCGGCATGCGCAAGACCTCAGCCATCGTTCTCAGAAAGAAAGTATGGTAGATGAACTTTCACGTACTCACCCTGTTTCCGCAGATGATCACTGACGGATTTCACACGAGCATCACGGGCCGCGCGATGGACGCCGGCCTGCTCTCTCTGGAAACCGTCGACATCCGCGATTATTCCAATGACAAGCACTTCAAGGTAGACGACTATACATATGGCGGCGGCGCCGGCCTGCTGATGAAGGCCGGGCCGGTCGTCGCGGCCTACGAGGATCTGGTGCGGCGCACCGGCCACGGAATGCGGACCGTATACCTGAGCCCGCAGGGCAGCGTCTTCACGCAGAAAAAGGCCGCCGAACTCGCGAAGGAGACGGACCTATGCCTGCTCTGCGGCCACTACGAGGGAGTCGACGAGCGGGCGCTGGAGGAGATCGGCGCTGAGATGATTTCCATCGGCGACTACGTCCTGACCGGCGGCGAGCTGCCGGCGCTCATCGTCATGGACGCGGTGGCGCGCCTCGTCCCCGGAGTGCTCCACAATGGAGATTCCGCCGTGACCGAAAGCTTTACCGGCGGGCTGCTTGAGTATCCCCAGTACACGCGCCCCGAAGAGTTCCGGGGCCGGAAGGTGCCGGAGATCCTGCTGTCCGGGGACCACGGAAAGGTTGACCTGTGGCGGCATGAGCAGAGCCTGCGCCGCACGGCGGAGTACCGCCCGGATCTGCTCGCGGCGTACCAGGCGGCTCACCCTGACGAGAAAATGCCGGAAGGTCTGAGAACCTGCCCGGCAGAGGACGCGCACCGATGAGGCTGGGAAATCTGGCCGCCGGGCCCGGTCTGCGCGCCGTTAAAAAAGTCTTTGAAAAGCAGGCAGCGGCCGGCGCTTTTGGGGCAGGCCCTGACGGGGCGGCACTTGAAATCCCCGGCGATCCGGCACACTGCGTCATCCAGGCGGCCGGCACGGATCCGGACGCGCTGGGAGAGGCGTGCTGCCGCGTATACGCCTGCGGGGCGGTGCCGGCAGCCGCACAGATTACGATCTTTGTGCCGCAGGAGGTGGACGAGGCGCAGCTCAAAACCTTGACCCGGAGACTGGCGGCTCGCGCCGAAAGCCTGTCTGTTGCCGTCACCGGTGTCAGCGCGCAGGTTCGCGCAGGGTTGACAAATGTTCTCACAACCGCTACAGTGACTGCAATCGGCGATAAAGCCCTCATCCACCGCCTCACCGGCCCGCGACCGGGCCAGGCGCTCATCGCGGCAGGGTATGCCGGCCAGGCGGGCGTGCGCTTCTGTTTCCCGTTCCTTCCGGATGATGTCAGGAAGCGCTTCCGCAGCGGGTATCTGCAAAGGGCATACGGGCAGGAGAGCGACACAAGCACGGCTGCGGCAGCACTCGTCTGCCGGCAGGCACTCGGCAGCAGAGCAGCCGGCATCAGCGCCATGCACGCGGCGGGAGAGGGCGGTATATTTGCCGCACTCTGGGAACTGACAGAGGGAAAGAACATCGGGTTCACGGCTGACGTACACAAGATCCCTGTCCGGCAGGAGGCGCTGGAAGTGGCACAGGCAGCAGGCCTGAATCTCTATGCGGTCAATGCGCAGGGCTGCCTTCTCATCGCGGCAGATGACGCGGACAGTCTTGTTCACGCAATCCGCGAGAAGGGCGTGCCGGCTGCACAGCTCGGCACCTTCACCGATAACCGTGACAAGATATTGAACAATCGCGGAAAAGTCCGGTTTCTTGACAAGCCGCAGGAAGACTTGTCCGTCGACTTCCGGTACAGACTGAAAGGAGCAGAACATGGAACTCAGAGAACAGATCCTCAGAGATATTGAGAAAGATGCCCGCGTCAATCTGCATGAGCTGGCCATCCGACTCGGCGTCTCCGAGGCCGAAGTCGCCAATGAGATCGCGGATATGGAGAAGGAACACATCATCTGCGGCTACAACACCCTGATCAACTGGGACAACACCAGCATGGAGAAGGTCACCGCGCTGATTGAAGTGCAGGCCCAGCCGCAGCGCGGACTGGGATTTGATGCGATTGCCGAGAGACTCTACAAGTACAGTGAGATCACGGCGGTGTATCTCATGAGCGGCGGCTTTGACTTCGCGGTGATCATCGAGGGCAAGTCCATGAAGGCCATAGCCCAGTTCGTGGCCGCCAAGCTGGCGACGCTGGACTCCATCCGCAGCTGCGCCACGCACTTTGTCCTGAAGAAGTACAAGGATTACGGTGTCGTCTTTGACGAGACCCGCCGCGACGAAAGGGAGAAGATCACACCATGAGACCAATGACTTCCGATAAGATCCGCGCGCTGGCTCCGTCCGGGATCCGCAAATTCTTTGACGTCGTCCACGAGATGCCCGATGCGATCTCCCTGGGCGTGGGCGAGCCGGATTTCGATACCCCCTGGAACATCCGCGAGGAGGGAATCTACTCGCTGGAGCGCGGCCGCACATTTTACACATCCAACGCCGGCCTGATGCCGCTTCGCGAGGAGATCTGCCACTACCTGCAGCGCCAGCAGGGTCTGAAGTATGACCCGAAGAACGAGGTCCTCGTCACGGTCGGCGGCAGTGAGGCGATTGACATCGGCATGCGCTGCATCGTCAATCCGGGCGATGAGGTGCTGATACCGGAGCCCAGCTACGTATCCTACAAGCCGTGCGCCGTCATGGCGGACGCGAAACCTGTGATCATTGAGCTGCAGGAGAAAAACGGCTTCAAGCTCACGGCAGAGCAGCTGGAGGATGCCATCACAGAGCGCACGCGTGTCCTGGTGATGCCGTTCCCGAACAACCCGACCGGATCCATCATGACGCGAGAAGAGCTCGCACCGCTTGTCCCGATCATCATCCGGCATGATCTCATTGTGATCTCTGATGAGATCTACAGCGCGCTCACCTACAGCGGCCGGCACGTCTCCATCGCGGAGTTCCCGGGCATGCAGGAGAGAACGATTCTGATCGGCGGATTCTCGAAGGCGTTCGCCATGACAGGCTGGAGACTCGGGTATGCCTGCGGTCCGGCGGAAATCATCAGCCAGATGACGAAGCTGCATCAGTTCACGATCATGTGCGCACCGACGACGAGTCAGTACGCGGCGGTGGAGGCGCTCGCCAACTCGCAGTCCGAGGTCGACCAGATGGTCGCGGCGTACAACGAGAGACGGCGTTTCCTGCTTCACGCATTCCGGCAGATGGGCATCGACTGCTTCGAACCGTTCGGCGCATTCTACGTGTTCCCGTCGATCCGCAGATTCGGAATGTCCAGCGAACAGTTCGCGACAAGACTTCTCACGGAGCAGAAACTGGCGGTCGTGCCGGGCACGGCGTTCGGCGCGTGCGGCGAGGGCAATATCCGGATTTCCTACGCGTACTCCATCGATGACTTGAAAAAGGGCCTCTCCCGGATCGAAGCCTTCATCAACTCCCTGCAGTGAGGGAGGGACAGAAGATGAATCGTTTCAGGTCAGCCGGGACGATCCTGGTGCTGGTTGCCATCGCGCTTCTGGTCATCATGATCAATCCCTTTGCCAGGGACCCGCTGGAATCTTCAGCGGCCCCGACCAGCGAATCCGAGAGCGAGACAGCGCAGGAAGCAGGAGACTACACGGTCAGCCAGACGCTCTCCAAGGCGAGCCCGGAGGACGCGTACGTCCAGGTGGATGATCTTGTCTTCTCCCTGGGATACCGGGAGCGCCTGTCCACAGCCATCCGCGACATCACGGCTGCAGGGCGCTACACCGTAGAAGGGTATGACGCCGGAACGGCTGCCCGCAGCGCAGAAGTCTGCGTCTATCAGGACGGTCAGCTGCGCTTTACGCTGTACGCAAGCAGCATAAAAGAATACGCGGACAACTCCGGCGTCAGCTATTCGGCCTCTCTTTTTGCGGCGGATGAAGAACAGGATATGGTCCTGACGGGCATCCGCATAGCCGATGCGGCCATGCCCGACGCCTGGATCTTCTCCGGGAACCGCATGGACGGCAGCAATATCCGCAAGGAGGCGTTCATGACGCGCTTCGGCTCCTACTCGCAGGACAAGACGGTCTATCCGTCGCTGGTCCAGAAGAAGACAGACGCGCAGAACCGGTCCGTCTATGTGCTGAGCGTGGAAGTAAATGCCACGAAACAGGAAGTGCTGCCCGCCAGGGTCCTCGCTGCGATCCACAGCCTGCGGACGCTGCAGTATACATTCACCTTTGACGACACCACGCAGAAGTGCGTCTCCGTTGACATCAGCTGCAAAGTGAGCGCGGAGGAGATTTCGCTGTACTGGGAGAAGAGAGGGGAAGAAGCCGCAAAAAAGACGAGCACGACGGCCGCGGGCAAGTCAGGATCCGTGTCAGGATCCGGGGTGACCGGGGCCACCGGGACTGCCGGCAGCAGTGTGCCGACGGAGCCGGCAGAAGCTTCCGATTCCGCAGAGATCTCCTCGCCTTCCACAGATCCGGAGCTGCCAAAAAGCTCTGAAAATCCGGCGCCGGAGGCTGAAGGCGCAGCCGCGGATACAGAAGAAACGGCAGAAGAAGAATAATGGTTATGACGATGCGCATCGGGAATCCGGCTGAAATCCGGCTGGACTGCCGCTGCGCATCGGTTTTTCTTCTGAACTTGCTATTCCGATGCTTTCTGGAGCTTAGCATGTATCCGCTTTCATCGGAATTCGCCCATTGCCCGTGAATTGCTGAAAAATTTATAGGATAAAGCCGATCCGTTTCAGCAATTGAAGAAATAAAAGAGATTTCCGCTGAAAGAAATTCCGATTTGGAAGTCAAAAATTCATCGGAAATTGAAAGAAAAGCTTGCTTTGCTGAATCGGAGATTCCGGGCCTGCAGAATTGTCATCGGAAATCAAGGGAAATCTGATCTTCCGATGCATACCCGGCCTCACACAATGCTCTGTCCTCGAGTGCAGCAGCTTCTGCCTCATCTGCTCTGCCCTCGAGTGCCGCAGCTTCTGCCTCATCTGCCCTGCCCGGCCTCTGTCTCAAATTTGTAACCGACGCCCCAGACGGTCTTTAAGGACCATCCGGGGCCGCCGGTTATTTTTTTGCGGATCTTCCGGATGTGCGTGTCGATGGTGCGGGGATCCCCGTCGAATTCGCGTCCCCAGACCTGGTCCAGAAGCTGCTCGCGGCTGAAGACCTGATTTGGGTGCGAGGCGAGAAAATACAGGAGCTCGATCTCCCGCGGCGACAGGTCCGCCGGTTCGCCCCGAAAAGAGACCTGATAATTCTCCAGATTGATCGCAAGATCCGGAAACACGACCGACTGGCCGGAGGTACCCGGCACCGCAGCGCCCGGGACGGATAATCCCGTGCGGCGCAGAAGAGCCAGGACTCTGGCCGCCATCTCGCGGGTGTCGAAGGGTTTCGTCAGATAATCATCGGCACCTGAGGCGAAAGCGTCAAGTTTATCCTGAATATCACTTCGCGCGCTGATGACAAGGACCGGGACATTTGACCCGAGGCGGATCCGGCGGATCAGGTCCGTGCCGTTCATGTCGGGCAGATTCAGCTCCAGCGTGATGAGAGCGGGCTTCATCTTCTGCAGGCACGCAAGGGCAGCGGCGCCGGAACAGGCCGGCGTGGCGTCCAGCCCCTCTCTGGTGAGAGATGAGATGATGAGAGAAGACATATCGTTGTCATGCTCAACGACAAGAATTACAGATTCCCGAACGGCCATCCGACGCTCCTTCCTGTAGATACAGACAGACCCGTAAACCAAGCCGCGAGTATCAAAGACTCACGATCGTCACACCGGCGTCGCCCTCGCCCGGCTTGCCGATGCGATAGCCGCGGATGTAGCCCAGCCCGTCCAGCCAGTTCCAGATGCCGGCGCGCAGAGCGCCGGTACCCTTTCCGTGGACGATGCGCACTTCCCGCAGCCCGGCAAGGCTCGCGCTGTCCAGATACTTCGACAATTCGCCAATAGCCTCGTCCACCGTCATGCCGATCACATTGATCTGCGAAGACACATTCTGCGACGCCTCCATGCGCAGGGCCCCCGTGTGCACCGCCGACTCCCGGTGCTTGCGCAGAAGTTCCTCGTAGCGGTCCTTCGGCCGTTTCTGCTGGACCTGCGGTGCCTTGTAATTCTCCACCATGGCCACGTCGTCGGCCCGGACCGTCATGGTCATCGAGCCGATCTGTACCTTGAGACGGTTCTTCTTGTCCGGCGCCTGCGTCACATCGCCCTCAAGTCCCGAGGAGAGAATCCGAACGTGCCTGCCCGGCGTGTAGTCCGCGGCCGGATGCCTGCGGATCACCTCCTGCGCCCCTTCCGGCGTCTCCGCCGGCTTTTTGTATTTCTCGTTCTTCTTCAGCTTCTCCCGCAGACCGGCCCGCGCTTTCTCCATCTCGCGCGCATTCCTGCCGTGACGGTTCAGCTCGCGGATTGACTCGTCCGCATACGCCTTCGCGTCCGCCAGAATTTTTTCGGCGTTCTCGTTGGCCCGCCGCAGGATCTTGTCCTTGCGCCTGGCGATAGCCTCCCGCTGGGCGCGCAGTTCCTCCTGCAGCTTCTCTGCCTCGGCCTTGTAGCGCGCTGCCTCCTCGTGTTCCTTCTCGACCTGGCTGCGCGTGTTCTCCAGATCGCTCAGCAGATCCTCAAACCGCACCTGGTCATCGGAGAGCCGCTGCTTCGCGTCCGCGAGAATCTCATCCGAAAGCCCCAGCTTCCTGGAAATGGCAAATGCATTACTCTTCCCCGGGATCCCGATCAGCAGCCGGTACGTCGGAGCCAGCGTCTCAACGTCAAACTCACAGCAGGCGTTGGTGATGTCCGGCTCCGAGAGCGCGTAGGCTTTCAGCTCGCTGTAGTGAGTCGTGGCGATGGTCTCGACGCCGTCCCGGTGCAGTTTCGCGAGGATCGACATGGCGAGAGCCGCGCCCTCCGTCGGATCCGTGCCCGCGCCGATCTCGTCAAAAAGAATCAGGCAGCGGCTGTCTGCAGCTGCAAGGATATGGATAATGTTGGTCATGTGGGCGGAGAAGGTACTCAGGTTCTGCTCGATGCTCTGCTCGTCGCCGATGTCGGCGTAGATCTCCCGGTAGATGGCGATGGTGGAATGGTCGCCGGCCGGAATCAGAAGACCGGACTGGGCCATCAGCGTCAGCAGGCCGACGGTCTTGAGAGTCACGGTCTTGCCGCCGGTGTTCGGGCCGGTGATGACAAGCTGGTGAAAATCGGTCCCCATGCGGATGTCGATGGGCACCACGCGCTTCGGATCGATCAGCGGGTGGCGGCCCTTGCGGATATCAAAGATGCCCCGGTCGTTCAGAGCGGGTGCGGTGGCCTTCATTGCCCGCGCAAGCGCGCCCTTTGCGAAGATCAGATCCAGGCGCGAAAGAACGCTGTAGTCCTCCTCCAGAATGTCCGTGTACTGCGCGCACTCCTGCGACAGACCTTTTAGAATCTCCGCGATCTCCTTCTCCTGCTCCATCGCGTTGGTCTTCAGGTCGTTGTCAAAGCGCACGACGGCCTCCGGCTCGATGAAAAGCGTGGAACCGGATGCGGACTGATCGTGGATCATACCCGGCACCCGGGAGCGGTACTCCGCCTTGACCGGCAGACAGTAACGCCCCTGGCGCGTCGTGATGACCGCATCCTGAAGACAGCTGCGGACAGATCCGGTCAGCATCCGCGTGAGCTCACTGTGAATCTTCTCATTGATGCGGTCCTGCTCCCGCCGCAGACTGCGAAGCTTCGGACTGGCGGAGTCGGCGACCTCATCGGACGAGATGATCGCGCGCGCAATCGTCGTGCGCAGTTCTTCGAGGCCGTCGAGCACGGAGAGAAGGCCGCTCAGCGTGTCCGTCTCCGGCTCATAATAGTTCTTCACATGGTCGGCCGTGGATAGAAGCGCTGCGATCTGAAGCAGTTCCCCGCAGGAAAGCGGTGCGTCCGCCTTCAGGCGCCGCACAGATCCCCGGATGTCACTCACGCCTTCGAAGGATACCTTTCCCTTGGCGAAAATCCGGCGCAGAGCGTCGTCCGTCTCCTTCTGGGCAGCCTGGACCGCCTGCAGGTCCGCCATCGGCAGAAGAGCCCTGGCGGCCGTCTTCCCCGGCTCCGAGTCGGCGAGCGCCGCCAGCTTCTCCCGGATCTTGTCAAATTCCAGTGTGCGCAGTACTTTTGTGTTCATAGCGAATATATATACTCTCTCCAGCCCTTCGGCCTGTCAGAAAACGCAGACTGCCCTGTCATACCAGGCACAGTCTGCGGCAGATTCAGCTGCTTCTTATCATCATATCAGAAGGAACCGTAAATTTTAAGCTGTACTTTGATGGAATTGTGCGGCCATGGCGGGTATAATCGGAAGACAGAAACGGAGGACAGCATGATTTACATCAAAGATTTTCAGGAAGGCGATCGGATTTCCGGCATCTATCTTGTGCGCACGAAGGCGACGTATCAGTCCAAGCGCGGCAAGGATTATTATAGTCTTACACTGGGTGACAAAACCGGGACGGTTGACACCAAGATCTGGGATGTCGACTCTCCGGCGATCGCCGACTTTGAGTCGAATGATTTCGTGAACGTCAGCGGCACCGTCACGGTGTACAACGGCAAGATTCAGTTCAAGGTCGAGAAGCTTATGCAGGCGCAGCCGGGAAGTTACAGCCCCGCTGACTACATGCCATCCAGCCGGTATCCGGTAAAGGATATGTACGCGGAGCTGCTGCAGTTTCGCGACAGCATCAACAACCCCTATATAAAGAAACTGCTGAATTCCTTCTTCGAAGATGACAAGGCGTTCATCCGGAACTTCGCGACGGCGTCGGCGGCGCGCACCGTCCACCACAGCTTCGTCGGCGGCCTGCTGGAGCACACGCTCTCCGTCACGAAGATCTGCGATTTCCTGGCGATGCGATACGATTTCCTGGACCGGGATGTGCTGATCGCGTCCGCCATGCTGCACGACGTCGGGAAGACGCGCGAGATGACGCCGTTCCCGCAGGTTGACTACTCCGATGAGGGCAATCTGCTCGGCCACATCATGATCGGATTCGAGATGGTTCGCAGCCACATGCGCGCCATCGAAGGCTTTCCGCAGGACCTGCAGGATGAAATCGGCCACTGTATCCTCGCGCATCACGGCATGCTTGAGTTCGGCTCTCCGGTGCTCCCCAAGACCGCCGAGGCTCTGGCGCTCTCCAAGGCTGACGATCTGGATGCCAAGATGGAAACCATCCGCGAGGCTCTGAATGTACGCAACAGCGGCGAATGGCTCGACGTCAACCGGTGGCTCGGCGGCGTGCGGGTCCGCCGCACCACCGAAGACGGAAAAGCCTTCTACGAAGGTGAAGAGGACAGATGACAGATGCCGACAGGTAAACAAAAGAAAAGCAGAAGACCGGGAAGGGCACAGAAGCCGGGAAGCACAGGCTCTGCAGCTTCTGCAGCCAGCGTTTTCGTCACAAAGGGCGACATACTGACCCTTTCCATCACGGCGCTCTCCAGCGACGGCGCCGGTGTCGGCCATGCCGGCGGCCTGACGCTTTTTGTCAAGCGGACCGTCCCCGGCGACACCATACGCGCGCAGGTCATCCGGCTCAAAAAAACCTACGGATTCGCGAAGCTCTTGCAGGTACTTGAGCCTTCCGCCTCCCGCGTGCGCCCGGCCTGTCCTGCGGCGGCACGCTGCGGCGGCTGTCAGATCATGCAGATGGACTACAGCGCGCAGCTGGCGGCCAAAGAGACGAAAGTGCGCGACGCGCTCACCCGCATCGGCGGCCTGGATCTTTCTGAGGTTAATGTGGCTCCGATTCTCGGGATGAATGACCCGGGCCGCTATCGCAACAAGGAACAGGTC
>OCTW011408531.1_pt1 | contig 12225 bp, 6 predicted proteins | sample 1539671 | NCBI WGS metagenome assembly OCTW01 (sample SAMN02144230, study PRJEB22623) | gut metagenome | biome: sheep rumen | host: Ovis aries | place: New Zealand | reverse complement strand
CGGTGGTGGCGGTGGCAGTGGAACCACCGGGTATCATGCGGTGACTCCGCAGGGAAATACGCCGACACCGACTCCGACAACACCGGGTGAGGTACTTGGAGCCATCCGGGACGCGGTGGAAAACAGCCCGATTGGTCAGGTGCTGGGCGCGTCCAGAAATGTCAAGACTGGCGATGCCAGTAACATGCTGCTCTATGGCGCAGGCATCGTGCTTGCGGCAATCCTGCTGATTTTGTGGAGTATGCTGAATAAGAAGAGACATCACGGGGAGAAGTAAGGATGTCCGGGGGCTCTGCGGAAGCAGAGCCCCCGTTTTTTTTTGCGCCGCTGCAAGGCAGCGCGGAGTCATGCGGAGCCATCCGAGGTTTGGGCTAGGCATCCGAAATGCTTGAAAGCCATACTCGACCGGATGAATTATAACATGTAAAAAATGGATTATTTTGCTGCGCTTTCTATTGCATTTGCGTGATATATGATTATAATTTATATCAATATATAGTTTTTATAAATAAATTAGGAATAAGCTTCGCGGAAAAATAGAATAATTGACCACGATTTATCCGGTGGATTTTACCAGCGCCAGTACGGCGGAACTAGTTTTAGCGGAAACAGCGTAATGCAGACAGATCATTTCTGATGACTGTCTCAGCACCGAATCCAGAATGAAATGACTAGATGTTCCAGCCGCGGGCGCTTTTTGCGCGCGCTAAAGTGAAAAAAATCTGTAAGAGAAGGCACGGACCTTTTGTATCGCACCTTTGACATACATATTAATGAATAAAGCCCATTCTATGGGGTTAAAAGAAGGCTGATTATGAAAATGAGAAGCAGAAAACAAAGACACGTCAGGAAGTATATAAAACCATACCTGGTTGCTTTACTTGTGATGAGTATGGCGCTGACAGGAGTATATATGCCTGTACGAGCGACCACGACAGGACAGGAAGTGTCAATGGCAGATGGCGGGGATCTCAAAGAAGCAGCTGACGCAGATAAAGATGAGGACACCGCAGAAGCAGCATCCGACACCGATAAAGCTGGAGACACCGCAGAAGCAGCTGCAGATGCCGATAAAACTGCAGATTCCGCAGGAGCTGACGCAGACGCCGACAAAGCTTCCGATTCCGCAGAAGCTTCTGATGCGAATGCCGCCGGTTCCGCTGATTCCGCGGAGGGTAGAGAGGAGCAGACTGGCTCTGGATCCGAAGCATCAGATAACCATGCAGCTTCCGGAGAGGGAGCAGCAGAAGAATCCAAAGATGCTGACCAGAAGAGCGATGCAGAGGATCCGACAGAATCCGAAAACGAAACCAAGAAATCCGCAGAAGAAACAGCTGAAGCGCACGAAACGGCTTCCGGCAATGAATCCGCATCTGACGTACAGAATCCGGAGACCGCTTCCGGGACAAAAACAGGAGAGGAGACCAGTGCGGCACAGCAGGAAACCACAAAAGGGACGGCGCAAGCTGCTCCTAACGGAGAAACACTGTCTACGCAGACCGAGGTACTAATGCCGGCGCAGACATTTAGCGAAGATACAGAGGAAACCGATACACAAGACTCGGTAACGGTTACAGTTGACGCACCGGAGGGAGCTTTCCCAGAAGACACAACCATGACCGTGAGCAATGTTGACGACGAGGACATTCTCAAAAAGGCGCTGCAGGCATCCGGCATTGCAGGCGGACAGGACGATACCACCGATGAAAATGCAACACGTCTTGTGAAGGAAAAAGCCGTAAATATTACATTCTACGATGCTTCCGGAAAAAAAATCGAGCCCAAAAAGGCAATCCATGTCACGATCACTTCGGATGATTTTGCAGCCAGTGTTGACAAGCCGGAGGTCGTACATGTCAAGGATAACGGCAAGGCAGTGCTCGTAAAGACAAAAGATGCCGAGGATACTCAGGCGGATGCATCTGATGCGAATGCGGACGACGTCGATGAATCCGCTGACTCGACTGCGGATGTGGTAGCAGAAACCAGAGATCAGGCTGAAGTTAAATCGGAAGCAGAAGCCAAATCGGAAACGGAAGCGGAAAGCAAGGCTCAGGCTGAAGTTAAAACAGAAGCAGAAGTAGAAACCAAGGCTAAGGCTGCAGTTATAACCGGAATTATAACCAGGCTTAAGGCTTTGGTGAAACCGAAAACCGCAATCAAAACCGGAACTGAAACCGAACTTGACGGTACAAGCAAAGCGGGAACTGAAACAGAAACCGAACCCGAAGAAAGAACTTCGGAGGTAAGTTTTGATGCAAAACGGTTTTCTGTTTATGCGGTGATCTATACCGTCGATTTTTATTATGGAAGCAATACCTATCTCCTCCATGGCGGACAGGGCACCACACTGACTGAACTCCTCGGGAACTTAAACATTCCAAAGGATGACCAGGGGACAGTGCTTACCAGGGAGGATGTGGAAGATGTTACCTTTTCGGATCCGGAGCTTGTCAGCGTTGAAAAACAGGAGAACGACTGGGTGCTTACTGCGCAAAAAGCATTCTCGACGGAAGAAAAACTGACCTTGACACTGACAAATGGCGATCAGATCACAGTAAAAGTGACGGATGATAATGCATTGGATCTTTCGGAATACATTACAGAGGTAACAGTTCAGAAAGAGGAGAATGGTCAATGGAAAACTGCAACACAGTTTAATGATGGCGATTCTGTAAATGTAAACATTAAATATACCATTGGTGCTGGTCAGATTACCAGCGATAACAAGACGGCAACGTACAAGTTACCGGTGGAAATCACACCCATGGAAGACCTGGATGGAGTCATTACAAATGATGGCAGGCCTGTCGGAAGATATACAATCGACACGAACGGCATGATTACGCTGATCTTTAATGATGATTTTGCAAAAGAAGGCAGTAGTATAAGTGGTACTGTGACCTTCCAGGGACGAGTATCCAACAAATCGGGTAGTGAATCCGGGACAATTAACTTTCCGGGAAAGTCTAATACCATTACCGTCGTTACTCCAGATCAAACGGGTCATGATATTCGTACGGAAAAGACCGGAGAGATCGATCCCAGCCATACAAAAGTAAGCTATACGGTCACAGCTTCCACAACCAAAGGTACAGGGAAACCTGTTACGATTGAAGACCAGTTTGGCAAATATCAGAGCACAAATGTAAAGTCATTCACATATGATCAGAATTCACTTCATATTTATAAGGTCGATGCAGATGAAGAAAGGAAGGATGAGACCGACAGCTATAAGTCAAAGGTGACTTTTACGACGACGGATGGGCAGCCAAATGGTGTGCCGAAGTTTGAAATCAAGGATCTTCCTGCCCTTGGTCCTGGCGAAAAATATGAAGTGACGTATGATGTCGATTTTGCCAGTGCTGATGCAGACAAGGCAACAGAAATCAAGAATCAGGCACATGCCCAGAGTGGAGATTATAACGGCTGGACATGGAATACAGAAAAGGTTGAAGTTCTTATTGAAAAAGAAGGTGGTTATGATCCTTACAGCAATACGTTTTGGTGGAGAATCAAGCTTAACAATGGAAACGGGGAAGATGTCAGCGGCTGGACGATAAAGGATGCTGTAGAAGATGAGCACAAGATCGTCGGTGATGTCAGAATTTTTAGGATTGAAAATGGACAGCCTGAGAGTGTAGCTAATATCGGAGACTTTAATGGACAAAGCGAATTTTCGATTAATCTAAGTAAATACTTAGAGGGTTTGCCTGATGAACAGAAAAAAAGGGATTTCTGGATTGAATACCGGACGGAGGCGCCAGATGGAAATCCGGGAGCGAATGTTTCCGAAACAAATCATGCACATCTGACAGGCCAAGGCACCGAATCCGATACAAGAGCAACGGTGACCGGTACGCTCCGGGACTGGAACGTGTCGAAAGTGCCTAGCCATAAGGATACAACTGGACTTAATGATGACGGATCGGGGATGCTGTATGAGTATTGGCATTCCGAAGTTACCATTGGTGCCGGTAATCTGACAAGCTTTACCTATACTGACGATATCGGGGAGGTTTTGGATAATCAAGGCAAGGATCAGCATTACGCAACAGCCGAGGAACTGGAAAAGTATTTTACTAAGCCTGAAAGCCCCAATGCAAACAACAGGAGCACCGGACTTTATCTTAAGCTAGATGAGTATGACCGGTATAACTATAATGGCGACGGCGAGGCAACGACCCAAAGTGATTATAATGGCGCTGACAAAAAGCAGGCGGATGTCACCATCAAGGTCACATACTATGATGCAGATGAAAAAGAGGTTCTACCGACAGATCCCACTACACCTGTCAAAAAATTTAAGGTAACTGTTACACCTGCGCCAGGAAAAACCATTAACGCGCAATCTCTTGTATTGAAAGAGTATCGCACGATGGTAAATACAAACACGCAGAAGGCAGGTGAGAAATGGACCATCCAAAATAGTGGTGAGGTTAGAGGTAAAACATCAAAAGCAACGGATGAGTACACGAGACCCCATAAGTTTGTGAAAGAGGTTTATACCGGAAAAACAAATAATGGTGAACCGCTCTATAAGGAAGGTGATCAGAAAGTACCTTATAAATGGGATTCATTCTATCTGGCAGATAAAATTCAGCTGGATGAAGGTCAGTTGCTGTACCGTCTGATGCTTCACACATCTCAGAATGAAAACGGAACGAACATTACCATTACGGATACGCTGCCTGCCGGGATGACGGTAGTGGAAAATTCTGTAGATGCAAAATTTTATCAGAACGTATGGACTCAGCACGATAGCAATTATGAAGGTACGGATTTTAAATTAGGAAATAAGCCTTCTTATACAACTACTACAAATGATGACGGTACGACAACGTTGACTATTACCATTCCGAGTTATAAGTATTCTTCCAATTATCGGGATGTTGCAGTTTACTATAAGGTATCCGTCGCAGAGGATCCCGCATGGAACGACCCGGCTATGTTGACTAAAGCATACGAAAATAGCGCTTCCTGGAATGATCAGACATCAAGTGACAATGTCAAAGTGGAACGTGAAAAAACAGTCATTGGTAAATCTGGCGTTCAGCTCGATAAAGATGGAAATCCGGTTCAGATTGGAAGTGATGGAAAGCCGATAAAAACACCGACAGGAAAAATCCGTTATACCATTGTGATCAACAGTGCAGCAGATGACCTGGATCCCAAAGCGAATACCTTGACACTTGTCGATACGATGGGAAACAGCTTTAATCCTCAGCTGGATCTGTCCAGTGTCCAGTTGTTTAACTATGATTCCACAAAGGAAAAGAATATCGGAACAGAACTGATCAGCACATCGTATGAAATGGTGTATGATGCCACAAACCACAAGATGACACTTACGGTACCGGACAGCAAGGCTATGATCCTTGTGTACGATTATAGTATTGACGAGAATTATCCCGGAACTCCGACCATCACCAACAAGGCGGATCTGCTGAATGGAAAATGGACATCAGAGGATTCAGCAAAGCTTGTTGAAATTAAATCGTCTGCTACAGCGCAACACAACCAGATAATTATTTACAAGGTAGACAGCAGAAATTACAAGAAGACTTTGCCGGACGCTGAATTTAAGCTGGAGTCTTATGATTATAATTCCAGTACCGGAACGGGAACCTGGGTCAAAGTTAGTGACCAGCTGATTACGAACGAAGATGGAGAAATTACCTTTGATCTTTTAGGAGAACATAAGCAGCTTAAGGAAAATACATTGTATAAGTTAACTGAGACAGAGGCTCCGGAGGGATATGGGATTGACCAAACACCGCATTATTTTATCTGGAAAGGGGAGTCAGTCACTGACGATGAAGCTTACAATAGAGCTAATGCTGGAAATAGAGCAGATGAACATGGAACAGGAGGTGTAGACAAGAGTAAAATTACATTCTTCTCCAATGGTGGCGATGAAATGTACATTCCAAATGAGTATACGCGTATCGGTGTTGTGAAATCCTGGGCAAAGCCAGATGGAAGTGCGTATACACCGCCGAAAGAAACGGTAGTTAATGTGGCACTGTATCAATCCACTTTGGACGGCTGCAAGATTAAAGCTGGTTATCAGTTGTCGTGGCCAACTACGGATGAAATAGAATGTCTTATTGCGAAAGGCAGTGATATTAGAATTACTGTTAATGCAGGAGCAACGCCAACGATCATTTATGGAGACCAGTCAGAAACGATGACTAAAGGAAGTAACAATAATGAATATTATTATACAATTCGTGATGTTCAAACAGATTTAACAAATATCAAAATCAAATGCGACAATAATATTTGGGCAAAGGGACTGGCATTTGATGGTTATACTGTGCCGTCAATTGCGACTGGGATAAAAAGCACTCAACAATATGGCAGTGTAGTTACTTTGAATAAAAAAAACAACTGGACATACAGTTGGGATAATCTTCCTAAAACGGATGGAAATGGAAACCCATATTACTATACTATGGAGGAAACTGCTGTAACGCAGAATGGAAAGAACATCAGCAGTCAATACACAACAACATATTCCACTAACAACAACGGGATTCAGAACGGTCAGATTGTCATTACAAATACTGCCAAAGAAGATGAAATCACCCTGCCTTCGACTGGTGGTATGGGCACCTGGATTTTCAGAGCAATGGGTATAATTTCCCTTGGTATCGGAATTGAAATTTTACTGTTCGTTAAACGAAAAATTGCAATTGGAGGGAAAAGTCTATGAAAACAGAGCTGTGTTTTCCAGACGGGCGTCCTCCGTAGGTAAAAGGGCAAATAGTAATAGGATAGTTAGGGCTAATTGTGAAAGGGGTTATTTATGAAGTTATTCAAGAAAATGACGAGCATTCTGCTCGCAGTGGCAGTCTGCGCCACGACAGCATTCGCAGCATTTCCGGCAATGGCGGAAACAAGCACGGCAGATAATAGTACTGCTGGCAATGGCAGTAGTGTTGCTGAGTCCACATATACTCTTACCATTAAAAATACTGGTGAAACCGCACATACATTTGAGCTTTATCAGATATTTACCGGTGACTTGAGTGAAACAAAGGACACAGGTGCAGATGGTAAAACAACAACTACGAGAACGTTATCCAATATTACATGGGGAAATGGTGTAACGGAGGCTGGTAGGGCATCATTGGGCGATGCGGATGCATATGCAAAGAAAATTGTGAATGAATCTGACGCAACAAGTTTTGCAAATGATTTAGTTAAAGGTGAAAATGGTACTAGCTATCTGCAACAAGCAACAGAATCTTCCGCTGTTGCGGCAAATGAAAGTTATAAATTTGAAAACCTGACGGCAGGCTATTATCTGGTAAAGGATAGAGATAACTCTCAGGGTGTTGACAGTAAAGATGCCGCAGGTGGTGCATATACATTATTTGTTCTCAAGGTTGTCGGTGATGCAACAGCAGAAACCAAGCTGGGTGTTCCGACCGTTGAGAAGAAAGTACAGGATACCAATGATTCTACTGGTGAAAAATCAAAGTGGCAAGATTCTGCCGATTATGACATCGGTGACGATATTTCTTACCAGATTACCGGTACTATGCCGTCTAACATTGTTGAGTACACAACTTATAAGTATGAATTCACCGATACGATGTCTAAAGGACTTACCTATACGGCAAACAATGCAAAAATCAAAATCGGTGATACAGATGTAACAAGCAGTTTCACAGAAGCAGTTACACCCAAAGAAGATGGTTCGACAGTTGTCACCTGGTCTTGCGATAACCTGAAGGGTATCAAGGGCGTTACTCTTGACAAGAATACCAAGGTTGTCGTTACTTACACTGCACAGCTTAATAAAAACGCGGTCATTGGTTCTGTCGGTAACCCGAATACGGTTAATCTGACTTTCTCCAACAACCCGAATAAGGGTGGTGAAGGTGATACTGGTAAGACACCGGATGATAAGAATATTGTTTTCACGTACAAGGTAGTTGTAAACAAGGTGGATCAGGATAAGAAAGCTCTTGCGGGTGCGGAGTTTACATTATCTAAAGTAAAGTCTGATAAAACCACGGAGGTAGTTAAGACATTTACTCTGACTGGTGATAAAGAGAAGGATCCGACAATCTTTACTGCTTCCGGTCTTGATGATGGTACGTATGTATTGAAGGAGACTAAGACACCGGCGGGTTATAATACGATTAAGGACCAGTATTTTACCATTACGGCAAAGCATGATGAGACTGCGGATAAACCGACATTGACCTCTTTAAGCGGTAATAAGCTGGACGGCTCGGCGCAGACGACTATTACATTTACAGCGGATATGGAGGCCGGTTCTCTGACCACAGATGTTGTCAATAATAAGGGTATCAACCTTCCGACCACTGGTGGTATGGGTACGCGTGTGCTGTATGCTGGCGGTGCGGCTATGATTCTCGTTGGCTCGATGATCATCCGATATGTGATTAAGCGTCTGAATGCCCGTTAATTAAGGAGAGTTCTATCCACTTTATGGAAAACCAGGAATCAGGAAAAAAGCAGATTTATAAATCGCATCGGATCAGGAATGGTCTTTTCTTTCTGCTGTCGGTGGCTTTGGTGCTGGCGATTGCTCTTGTGCTGACACATCCGGTGTATCGGATTTATGGCACGGCGATGCTTCCGGGTTTGTCGGATGGGGATATTGTTATTGCGGTGAAGGATGACCAGCCGAAACAAGGCGATGTCGTGGCGCTTTCCTATAATAATAAGGTGCTGATCCGGCGTGTAATCGCGGTGTCCGGCGATGAAGTGGATATAGACAGAAGCGGCAATGTTTTTGTCAATGGAGGCTTGCTTCAAGAAAGCTATTTAAGCGGCAAAAGCTATGAGAGCTGTGACATTCAACTGCCGTGTAAGGTAGAGGATAAGCACTTCTTTGTGATGGGGGATAACCGGTCTTTGGCGCTTGATTCGAGGCAGACAGAGATCGGCTGTCCTGCGGCTGAGAATGTGCTTGGGAAGGCTGCATTCCGGATCTGGCCGCTGCATCGTATTGGACGGGTGAATTAACATGGAAGAAATCGGAAGGACCTCGGACGGAAGATGAAGGATGGACAGAACGCACAAAGCAAAAAGCCGGGTCTTGCACTCATTCTGCTGGCAGTATTCGCATTAGGCATTATCATCGCGGGTGTGGTCATGGTCAGCTATCCGACGGTCTCGGACTGGTGGAACAATATGCATCAGTCCCGTGCGATTGCCGGATATATTGAAAAAACCGAGGATCTCACCAAGGAAGAATACGATGCGATGTGGGCAGAGGCGCATGCATACAATCAGTCCCTTCTGAGCAATGATCACCGGTATACGCCGACGAAAGAGGAGCAGGCGTCGTATCGCTCCATCCTGGATGTGACCGGGACGGGAATCATAGGATATATTCAGATTCCCGGTATCAATGTCAATCTTCCGATTTATCATACGACGGACGATACGGTGCTGCAGATTGCGGTCGGGCATATGGAAGGTTCGTCTCTCCCGGTTGGCGGCAAGGGTACGCATTGTGTGCTTTCGGGTCACCGGGGTCTGCCTTCTGCCCGGCTGTTTACGGATATCGATAAGCTTGCGAATGGAGACATTTTTACGATTCAGGTGCTGGACCGGACGTTAACGTATCAGGTGGATCAGATCAATACGGTACTGCCGAACCAGCTTCATGATCTGGAGATTGATCCGGATGCGGATTATTGTACTTTGGTAACGTGTACGCCGTATGGAGTCAATACGCATCGGCTTCTGGTCCGGGGACACAGGATTGAAAACAGTGATGAGGATGCAAGCGTAACGGCGGATGCGTTGCAGTATGATCCGTATTTTGTTGTGCCGGTACTGTGCGTAATGCTTACGCTGGTTTTGGCGCTTTGGCTGATTACCGGATTCGTAGACAGGAGGAGAAAGCATTAAGCTTCTTCTTCGCCTGACTTGCCCGGATCTAAGGGCATCCATATCGGCATGGAGTAATGTTTATTTTTAAGCTTTTGTTATGAGATGAGGACGATTCGCCTGATGCTTCTGTACAGACAGCGTGGCAATGGAGGAGGAAGTTGAGCTTGTTATGAGGACGGAACAATATGCAGAATTGAAAAAATCAAACACCTGGGGATGGCATAGTCTGACTCATTTCAGGCTTCTTTTGCTTGCCTGCACTGTGCTGTTTATGGTGGTTTCGGCGCGGCCTGCATTCGCGAATGCGGTCACTGCGGGAAACGTCACATCGGTGAATTTGACGGTAAACTCTACAAAGTCTGATCTTGAGGGGACGCTTGTCCGCCTGTACAGAGTGGCAGAGTTTACGGAGGATGCACAGTATACGTTGGTGGATCGGTATGCAGGATATATCGGCTCGTCCCGGTTTGATGGTTCTTCTAATGAAAAACTGGAGGCGGGAGCACAGACACTTGCTGCGTACGTTGGTAAGGATCACCTGACTTCGGATTATGCTGCCAGGATCAGCGATGGAAGGGCAGTATTTACGTCTATCCCTTCCGGTCTTTATCTTTTGATGTTTGATGTACCTGCGGGCAGCAGCTATAAGGCGGTTCCGATCCTGCAGTCTCTGCCATATCAGTTCTCGGGAAATCAGTATGTTACGGATATTTCGATGGACATGAAGCCGGAAGCAAAAACGCATCCGCATGAGCATCATGACCGTCAGCCGGGAGATTCCTCCTACAAGGTGCAGAAAATCTGGAGCGGAGATGTCAAGAAGGCAAGACCGGTCAGTATCAGTGTCACCATTTACAAGGATGAAACGGAATATAAAACGGTTACATTAAACAGCGGGAATAACTGGCGGTACAGCTGGTCGGATGCAGCTGATTCGGAGTTTTCAGTGGTTGAGAATGATGTCCCGGAGGGATATACTGTAAGCATTACATCCGATGAGACAACATTCACAATAGAGAATACCGGGGAAACGCCGGGCACACCGCATGCACCGAATGGCGGAAATCCGCCGGAAACGACACCGGAAGGTTTTGTAGAGGGCGTTTCGCGTTCTCCGGCGGCACCGGATTCCGGAACGGAAACACCAGGTTCTGTACTGGGAATCGGGCGCTCGATAAAGACGGGGGATGATAGTCGGATTATGCTCTGGGCGCTGCTGCTTTGCGGCTGTGGCATTGCTATGGTGGTTTATGGAAGCATTTGTATCCGTCATCGCAGGAGAAGAAAATGAAGAATCGACATGTATGGACCGGCAGGCTTTTGATTGCTGCCGGTCTTCTTTTTATTATGCTTGCTGTCCTGATGACGGCGTATCGTCTTTACAGAAGCTATCAGTCGGAGCTGTTTATGAAACGGCTTATCCCGGATCTTGAAGAGGCGATTCCGGAGAATGCCGGCACTGCGAGTGAACGCATGGATGTGCTTGGAAGTCGGATGGAGCTGCCTGTACTTGAGATTGATGGGACGGATTGTGTGGGTATCCTGAGCATTCCTGTGCTGGATGGCAGATGGGCGGTCGGAAGTGCGGATGAAAATACTGCGGATCTGCCATGTGTCCGTAGTGATGAGCAGATCGAGGACGGGCTGGCATCACATAAGCTTAATGGTGGCGACAAGATGAAGGATGCGTTTCTGATCATTCAGGGGATGGACTACCAGAATCAGTTCGCTATGCTGAATCAGCTTACGGAGGAGGATGAGGTTCGTTTCAAGGATGTGACTGGAAATGAGTATGTATATAAGGTGGTGTTTGCCGGCTCGCTGGAGGAGTTGAATGCTTCTGGTCCGGGACAGGGAAGCACGCAGAAACCGGGAGATAGTGGCGCAAATCCGGGAGATGATAGCGAGAAGTCGGGAGATGGTGGCGTGAAGCCGGAGGATGGTGGCGCGCAGTCGGAGATGACGGGGGCGGAAGACACCATTTTAAGCCGCATTGCGGCGGCACATGCCGGGACGGGGAAGTCCATGTTTGATCTGGAACTGCTGGTTTACACATCTTCGGCACATCCACTGATTATTGGATGCACTGCGGTAGAATGAGAGGGAGGCTTGCCGGGCGGGATGGATCTGAGCGCGGAGGATTCTTAAGCCCCATAGAAGCTTAACTTGCGAGGGGGCAGATGTCCTGCCGAAGGCGCTGCCAGGCAAGCAGCGTGAGCGCATCGTCCCGCACCACGGGAAATCATCCCAGGCATATTGCATTCGCAAAATGATTAGTGTATCATACGGGAAGTTACAGCCATGGTGTGCTTGGAGGAGTCTTTGAGGAATGCATAAATT
>OCTW011531469.1_pt1 | contig 12227 bp, 10 predicted proteins | sample 1539671 | NCBI WGS metagenome assembly OCTW01 (sample SAMN02144230, study PRJEB22623) | gut metagenome | biome: sheep rumen | host: Ovis aries | place: New Zealand | reverse complement strand
ATTGAATCAACGATTTCTTTTTCAAATTTTTGATATGTCATAAATACCTCCATATTTATGACATGGTAGAAGTGGAATAAGATACATTAATGTATCTAAGCTCCAAGTCGGACTTGAACCGATGACCCCTTCATTACGAGCCGCGGGACAAATGCCGATAAACCGCATAAATAAGCCATTCTTGGATTTTGAAAAAGTGAAATTACCCCAATATTACCCCAATTTGTATAGACTTACGCCTCTATATGTGGTATAATGTCTATAAAGGAGGCATAGTAATTTTATGAAAAAAAGGCTTAATGGAGAAGGAAGTTGGGGCAAAAAAACTATCAGGGGAAATCAGTATTATTACTTCAGAGATCCTGATATGAATTATACATATGGAAAATCTCAGAAAGAGGTAAAGAAAAAACTTGAAGAGAAGAAAGCATCAGAAGAAGAGTTTTCTGTAAGTAATACAACTACTTTTGGTGAGTATATTTTAGAGTGGGTTAAATTCAAGAAAGGTACAATAGAAAAGACTACATACGAAGGATATTATACGAATATAAAAACAATGATAATAGACTATAAAGATTATGACTTGAATAACAAGACATTGAATAATCTTTCTCCAAGAGTGTTTCAAATGTACCTTAATTCTTTGGCAAATACATATTCCAGAAGCACAATTAAGAGGATATGGATTCTGATTAAACAGTGCGTCAGATATGGAGAAATCCAAAAAGACATAAAACCTAATACTCTTTTAATGGTTAAAGTTCCTTTAGAGTCTAATGTTGCAGTTAAGAAGAAAGAAATCCCATTCATTAATAACGATGAATTAGATCAACTGTATGATTTATTAGAGAACTATACAGATGAATCTAAAAATGTGCATAGATTCAAATATAGTAACAATGCGCATGCTGTTATTTTAATTGCTTATACCGGAATGAGGGTGGGTGAGATGATTGCTCTTAAATGGAGAAATGTAAACATGGATGAAGGATATATAGACATAACAGAGTCATCATCAATAGTCAAAGATGAAAACAACAATAATGTTGCTATAGATAAAGTGGCAAAGACTGCAAGTAGTATTCGCCGAGTGCCATTGCCGGAGCGTGGAATGGAAATGATAAGATACTTTGATGATTTTAATCCGGAGCATACTCCAGATGATTTAGTGTGTTTGTCAGATAAAGGCACCCGTATGAATAAGAGAAATGTAAATAGAACGCTTGATTATATGTGTAACAAGACAGGATTACCTCATATGGGGGTACATTCACTAAGACATTCATATGGTTCAATATTACTAAATAAGGGTGTTGACATAAAAACCATATCTAATCTATTAGGACATAAGAGCATAACAACAACCTATAATATATATATAGGAGTAGATGAAAGCACCAAAGCTAATGCTGTTAAGGTATTTGATGAATAAAAAATATTGTGATTTTGTCTTGATTTTCTGTGTATAAGATCCTTGCTGATTATAGCAAGGGTCTTTTCTTGTGCAAGTAACAAATAAAGTAAAAATAAAAGATAAGATAATTGCAATAGTAATCCCAAGGGTATATAATAATATTACCAATAAGACTTTTGATTGTTCTTTTTTTCATAGTAATACTTTACGTTTTCCCCCAGGGTTTTGTTGTTTTACCTGGGGGATTACTATGTGTATAAAGAATTAATCAAGTACTTTCCAGCTATTTCTGATAGCGTTCTCTTGATCATCTGAAAGATTAAGAAATCTGAAGTTCTTATTATATAAAAGTATTAAGACTCCAATAAACTCATTAAGGGTAGCATATGTACTATTAGCAGTGATACATATTACTGCTTCTTTAAGGTAAGTACCTTTTATGTACATATAGTTATCATTTGCATAGACATTAAAGCCTAGTTCAGAAGAAATAGGTTTTATAAGTTCAAGTGCTTTCATTGTATCGTAAGTCATATATATACCTCGCTTTCCATATTAGAATAAGTAACATAAATAAAATACCTCTTTACATTGGATAGATGATTGTGCTATGCGAAGCATCCGAGCGGCACTGCGTGTCGCTCCTTAGCTTTTTTTAGCACAGTCACAAGGTTCCAATGTCAAGAGGTGTTTTTTGAATATCATCTATAAAAGGTAATGTGTTAAGTAGTACTAAGAAGTATGCTTAGCGCTTTTTTTACATAAAAATGGTAAGATTTTTGTTTTCTTCAAGCCATTGATAAAACTCTTTTTTGTAGATGAGTGTCTTTGAGCCTATTTTAATAACAGGAAAGACTTTTAACTTACATAAGCTGTAAGCCTTAGTCTTTCCAATGTGTAGAATCTCTTGTAAATCTTTAACAGTCAAAAACTCTATTCCTTTCATGATAAATACTCCTTTAGATTATATTAAGTATCTGTAACCATAGATTCTGAGTAGAGAATGGTTTTTCTGAGATAGTATTCACCATTAGATTGATTTTTAATCCATAACTTGGTTTCAATACCAGTAGCATCAGGTTTTGGGATTTTGCCTACCTTTTTCCAGTAGTTTTTAGTGTGAACAGCTGGCTCCTTTCCTGCTTTAAGTAAAGCTTGGAGTTCATTAGGCGTATAGATGTTATTAAGTAAGCATATTTCACATATGCGTTGTAGATTATTCATGCGAACCTCCTTTCTTAGAGAGGCTATGTAGCCTCTCTTTTTAGTATGTTATTTCCTTATTCTTCCTTGAGTATAGATAAACATGGTCAGATAAGATGTCTTCAGTAGATAGTTCTGAGGAATTAACTTCTTGAACAAGAGAAGTAAGATATTCGGAATCTAGTTCTTTAGAACAAGGAAGAAGAAGGACTTCATGTACGCTACTTGGGATAATGTAGAAGTCGCAGTCATGTTGTTCTGCGAACTCTTCAAGTAGGTCCTTGTATAGGATGCAGCAAGCACCATAAAGCTTTAGTTTATTGGTAAGGACATACATAGTCTGGTCCATTGGCTCATCTTCCGGAGTAATTGCCATAGGATTGTCTGCGAGTATCTCCTTTACAACGTCCGTAAGGCTCCTTATTTCGCTTTGTAGGAGTCGAGGAGTATTATTCTGAGCCTGCACCATTAAATCGATTTTATCGACATTCCAGTGCTTTACATGGCTATTTCTGATTAGGATAGAACTTGTTTCGTTTATTCCTCCTTCGAATAAGTAATAGAATACGATTGCAAGGTCGAGATACTTGATATAAGGGATATCTTCGAGAAGCTCTTTATTCTTCTCATAATTGATGAGCTTGAAAGAAATATTATCCTTGCACTTCTCGTAATCTGTGAATACAGAGATATCAAAGTCCTCATCTAGCTCAAATTTCTTGTATTGAGCAATAACTTGTTTAGCAAGCTTATCAATGTCAGCCCCATTTTCGAACTCTTTGTAGTAGTAATCAAGGTAAATAGTAGGGGAGATGTTGCACTTGCCATTGTTAATAACAAGTCCATGTAGAGTAATACCGTTATTCTTGATAACAGGCTTAGTATCAATAGTGCATTCATCTGATAATTCAGTAGTAATAAGTTCAACAATCTGTGATTCAAAATCTTGGTAAGTCATAATCTAATCCTCCTTAATAAACACTCAACAATAGTTATCTTAAATTTTGTATTGGAATCTCTAATGTTATTCATAATTTCTCCTTTCCATATAAATTTTGGAGCCGATAAATAATCGACTAGCGGTCTCAAAGCAAGGTTTTCAGCGAAACGCAAAGCGCTTGACCTTGCTTTTAGATTCCTAGTCGATTAGAGTAAGGCTTATTCTATGGAAAGGTGAAATGAATAAGTGAGATTCCAATACTTAAGGTGACTTGTCACCTTCTTTCTCTTTATAATTTAGAAAAAATGTCGCATTTTATATGTTAAATGTGTATATATATGTGAAAGGTTATTCCACATAAACAAATCTAATTAAAATGTGGTATATTATTAATAAGAATAATTACGAGGAGGTAACTACTATGAGAAAAGAATTATTAAAGGGATTAACAGAGGAGCAAATTAAGAAGGTTGAAGCCTGCAAGAGCTCAGAAGAAATCATAGAACTTGCGAAAGCTGAGGGAATTGAACTTACTGATGAGCAGCTTGAGGCTGTTTCAGGTGGAAATTGCATTACGAGTTTTAAATTTCGTAAGTGTCCAGAGTGTGGCTCAAAATTTTTTGATAAAGAACCTATAGAGGGATCAGATGTTTCCATGGGATATCGTTGTGAGAGGTGTGGACATTTTTGGACGGAGAGCTGATGTGGTCTCTTGTCAACTTTTTTATAACTTTTCCGTTAAAACATAGAAAAATGTCGCTTTTTACATTTTAAATGTGTATATATAAGTGAAAGGTCAATCCACATAAACAAATCTAATCTAAATGTGGTATATTATTTATATGAATAAAGATAGTGTCAAGTGACGTATGAAAAAAACGAGCCAAAGAAATAGGCTCAAATGAACCTTGAAAAGTAGATATCTGTAAGTACAATCAAGCGGTCGGCGCCGCTTTTCGCCCTCCCCATTTACTTTTTTGGCAAACGAAAATAGCGACGCCACCCCAGCTCAAAGCGGCACCTGATAAATAGAATTGTAAAGTTGTAAGTGAGCATATGCGGAAGGCTCTCCGAGGGTCTAGGGCGCTGCCCTAAGAACCCGCAAGGGACTCGTCCCTTGACCCGATCTGTGGGCTCTGCCCACACCCGTCCTCGCCGGAAGGCAAGGAAAGGCGCATGGCACCTTTCCTAACAGATAGGATAATCCGTGAACCTTATGTCAAGGGACTTTCGCGGCATATCCTCACCGGCTTTTCCGGTTCCGGTATTCCTCGGTTCCCTTGACAATGGTTCCGCTCCATAACTATGTGGAAGCCTGTTGCTGCATTTTAAGGATCGTCTGTTGGCCGAGGAAGATCATAAGCTGCCACTTGCCAGGCATGTTCTCACCGTTTTTTATTATGTCATCTTCAACCAATGGTCTGAACCGATTATGTTTGTGAGGTCGCAGAAAGTTGTAGTAAGCAACCCAAAGGGCAAGATCGTAGTTGGCACCATCATAGTTATCAAAGCCGTTTGTCGGACGATAGGACGCTTTGTAAGTGCGGTTCAGTCGCTCGATCATCTGCTTATAAGGGCGGAACTCTTTTGAAACCTCATCGTCGTTTGTAAGACCAATGACCTGAGTGATGTCGAACTTGAACTTTTCCTTGAACTGAACAAAGAACTGCTGGGCGGCGAGAGGATATGCGCTGTATCCGTCGGCTATGAACTTGAAGTTTTTGGGAAGTTCCTTAAGGTGCTGAAAAGCCATCCTCATCGCCATGATACAGGAACCCACACCCCGGTTGTCAGATACCTGATATCCGATGATGACACGGGTTGCGGCGTTCATGATAAACCAGATATAGCCTTTGATTCCACGGACTTTGATGTAGGTTTCGTCGGCCGTCATGGCAAGGTGATCTGGATTCTTTTCGTAAGGATAGGTATCAACGAACGGCTTTATACAGACGGCTGCGGTCTTACAGTAGTTGGCGACCATCTGGTGGGATATGGAGATGCCGTGGATGTCCTTCATGGCCTGAGCCGTTTTGCGGAGTGAAAGTCCCAGGTTGACCCGGTAGGAAAGACAAAGCGACATGATGTATGCGTTGTTCTTTGTGAACTTTAAAGAAGATGCATTCTTCGGAAGAGTGGTGATGTCCATCTTGAAGAAATCTATCGTGAATTCACGGTAGATGTAATGAAGCTTATACTTGTTCTTTCCGTAGTCTTCCTTGAGATCCTCTTTGTCAACCTTTTTAAGGTTGTTAAGGTAATAAGAGCATTTCGGATTAATACACTTATGGATTATGAAATGCTTGCGATCCTTCTTTGGAGTAAGGGTATGCATGCAGTAAGGACACCTCAGTTTCAGGCGTGATACTTCCGTAGATTCCTGGTGAAAGGTGTTCTGGCATACTTTGCAAAGGATCTGTCCTTTGGAACCATTGTTCTTGTAAAGATAGATTTTGGGAGCATTACATCTGGGGCACTTGCAGTCGTCAGGGATGTCACATTCACCACGCCGCCGGACAGGCTTTATGGGCTTGTAATCGTCCTTATACCGCCACTCGAGGTACTTCATGAAGTCACGATAATCCCAGGGTTCTACATGGAGTATCAGTGGGAGTTTATCCACTTTGAACTTCTGGTACTTCGGAGAATGGGAGTCATCAAAAGCCCACTGCTTGAGTGGGATGTACTTACAGATAAAATTTATCAGCCAGATATTTTGCTGATAAAGATATTGAATGATTTGAAGTAAATAAAGTATAATGTTCATGAGCATTGTCTCCTTTGGTATTAAGGTTGTTTTCGCGAGTGACATTATACCAAAAAAGGGAGGTCAATGCTCTTTTTATTTAAACCTCTCGAAAATAAAGGATTTATAAACAAAAAGGAGTGTCAGACTTGACACTACCCAGAAAGAACAGGGGGTGTTTATATATGAGTTATTACAGCGATCACTATGATGTAATCGTAATAGGCGGAGCGCTTGCGGGTCTTTCGTCTGCACTTATGCTTGCGGAAAAGGGTCATAAGGTTTTGGTTTTGGAACGCCATAATCTGCCCGGAGGAATTGCCACAAGCTTTGTTCGCGGCGGAATTGAAATTGAAGCGGCGCTCCATGAAATGATGAGTATCGGCGAGAAAGACAATCGTCTTAAAGTCGGAAAATTCTTTGACGATATGGGAATCGATATTGATTGGCTTAAGGTTCCCGAGGCTTATCATGCAAGTCTGCCGGGGCTTGAGGTGACACTTCATCCGGGCTTTGAGACATTTGCAAAGGAAGTAGATGCTGCGGTGCCCGGTACATATGATAAGGTTCTTAAGGTTCTTAATTTGTGTCATACGGTTTTTGATTCTGTAAACGAGCTTTCTATTCATCCTATGAGTAAGGCGAAGATGCTTATGAATCATGAGGCGTTTGTTAAGACGGCAGGATATTCGACAAAAGAGGTGTTAGACACATTTGATTTACCTAAGAAGGCACTTGACCTTCTGGCGCCTTACTGGATATATGTGGGAAGCGGATTTTCCGAACTTCCGTTTACGATATACGCGGTGCTTATGGCGGATTATGTGGGGTACGGTTCATTTATCCCGCATAAATTCAGTCATGAAATGAGTCTTAAAATGGCGGAGCGTGCCGAGGAAATGGGAGTCCAGATAGAGTATCGCCAGCACGTGGATAAGATACTCGTACGAGACGGCAAAGTATATGGTGTTCGCACAAGTCGAGGCGATGAAATTCATAGCGATTATGTTATATCTTCATCATATCCTAACAATGTATATACACATATGATTGAGCCGGCATCTGAGGTTCCGAAGAAGGCGATTAAGATGGTTAACGGAAGACGGCTTTCGCTTACGGCATTTTCCGTAATTCTTATACTTGATAAGAGTGCTGAAGAACTCGGCATAAAGGATTACAGTGTATTTAGGGGAGACACCATGGATACCGACAAATGTTATGAGGAACTGGCGGGTCTCGGTCCGTATCACTATATAACATGCATTTGTCATAATCTGGCAAATCCCGATGCCACGCCGGAAGGAACCTGTTCTTACTCCATAACTACGCTTCCGAGAGTGGATGGCTGGAAGACTGTAAAAGCAGAGGATTATGATAAGGTAAAACACCGGGTTGCAAATCAATTAATAGAATATATGAATGATTACCTCGGATTTGATTTAAGGGACCATATATTGGAATGTGTTATTGAGACGCCAATGACAATTTCACATTATACCGATGCTTGGAATGGATGCATATACGGTTACGCACATACTATGGATGACCATATTGTGGCGAGACTTCAAACGGCGGAGGAAGAAAAATTCATTGAAGGACTGGAGTTCTCGGGAGCACATCAGATATCCGGAGACGGAATGGGTCCGGCAGTTACCAATGGTAGAAAAGCGGCGAAAAATGTGCTTGACGATATGCAAAGAAAGGGGGCGACTGCGTAATGAAGATTAAAGGATTTCTAAAAGATGTAGGCGGAGCTTCCCGTGTAACACAGAAGAGACTGGACGCATTCTCCAATGCATCGGACATACCGGAAATGATAGATCCGATAGGAGAGGTTAAGAGACAGTGGCACCCCGATACATTAAAGCTTGTTGTGACAGATATCAGAGAGGCGAGTAAAACCGCAAAGACAATAAGATTTGAGAGAGAAGACGGAGAAAAGCTTCCGTTTTTCTATGCGGGACAATATATATCTTTGGCTTTTAATATGGATGGGCACATCGTGTGTCGGCCATATTCAATATCATCGGCACCTTTTGAGGCAAGAGCGAACAAGCCGTTTGTCGAGATAACGGTAAGGCGTTCAAAAGGGGACGGCTGGATCTCGGACTACATCAATGATGAGTTAAAGGTAGGCACTCATATCATGGGCAATATGGGGCTAGGACAGTTTTATTATGAACCGTTAAGGGATGCGAAAAATATTGTTGCGCTTGCGGGAGGCGTGGGAATAACGCCGTTCGTATCCATGGCAAAAGAGATTGCACGTGGCACGATGGATGCAAACCTTACAATCCTGTTTGGCTCGGTTTCATCGGATGATATTATTCTTAAAGAAGAGCTTGACAAGCTGTCGGGCGAGCGTGTTCGTGTAGTGCATGTCCTTTCGGGAGACGATCCGGATTGGAAAGGAGAAAGAGGCTTTCTCTCAGCGGAGCTTATACAGAAATACAGTGAAGGTGACTGCAGTTACTTTATCTGCGGACCGCAGGTAATGTATAAATTTTTGCACGAGGAAGTGGCAAAGCTTGATGTGCCGGATAGGCGTATCAGGTTTGAAGTGTTCGGTCAGGCAAAAGATATAACTAAGTTTCCGGGTTATCCGAAAGAGATGTCGGACAAAACATTTGAACTTTCTGTTATGCGTGGCATTAAGAAAGATGTCATACCTGCAAAAGCATGTGAGAGCATTGTGACTGCGTGCGAACGTGCGGGAATAATTCTGCTTACCGATTGCAGGAGCGGTGAATGCGGCTTCTGCCGAACCAAAGTTATAAGGGGCGATTATTATGTCTGCCCGGAGAATGACGGAAGACGTGCGGCAGATAAAGATTTTAACTATGTTCATGCGTGCTCCGCATATCCGTTAGGCGATATGACAATTAAGATTCCCATTGTATAAAGAGGGGTGAGAATATATGGTTAAAGAAGTTAATCCAAGGATTCATGTAAATGAGACAGACTATCCCGTAGACGGACACAAGTGTGATGATCCGGAAAAGGAGAAGCTTGTTAAAAAGCTTGCCGTTATGATCACCGATAATATTCCGAGAAAGCTTCCGGGGAAAATGAAGGAAAACCATATGGATTTCTGGATTCTCGACAGGCTGCTTACAAAGGATGAGGTTAAGTTTATGCTTAGCTTCAAGGAGAGACGTGTCGGTAAGACGACGGCAGAGCTTGCCGCTCTTAATAATATGTCAGAGGATGAAGCACAAAAGACAATAGATCGTCTTATAGGAATAGGAATTCTTGAACAGAACAGAGATAATCCCGACCGTCATATTCAGTATTGGGTTCCGAAGTGGGTTGTCGGTTCCGGTGAGTATATGGTTGAACATCCGACACTTCCGGATGAGCATCCTGAGGTTGCGACCATGTTTAATCTGGCACCGCAAGAGCCGTTGGAGCTTGCGGCTAAATTGATACCGCCGGGTGGCGCCGGTATAGGCATGCATGTTATTCCGGTTGAAAAGGCAATAGATGTATCATCCAAGTCGGAAAGTGTAGAGCACCTTTCTCATTGGCTTCAAAAATACGATAAGTTCTGCACCATGGTCTGCGCGTGTCGAAAAGCACAGCGTATAAGAGGTGAGGGTGTAGGCGATATAGAAGGCTATATGTGTATAGGAGTAGATGACATTGCCGAGTACTTGGTTGAGACCGGCAAGGACGCACACTATATAACACGTGAGGAAGCAATAGAGATAATTGAGAGAGCAGAGCGTAAGGGATATGTTCATCAGATAACCAATCTGGACGGACCCGAGCGTATAGTGGGCATTTGTAATTGTTCGCCGGGAAGCTGCTATGGACTTCGGACGTCACAGCTTTTTAACACACCTAATATGAGTAGGTCTGCATACAGGGCGCATGTGGATACTGAGAAATGTGTGGCATGCGGGAAATGTGTAGAGGTATGTCCGGCAGGCGCAGCAAAGCTTGGACAGAAGCTGTGTAAATCGGATGGCTCCAAGGTAAAATATCCTATGCATGACTTGCCTGATGACAATGTGTGGGGAGAAGACCGTTGGGATCCGGATTATAGAGACCATAATAAAATTAATTGCTATGATACGGGAACATCGCCATGTAAGACGGCGTGTCCCGCACATATATCGGTTCAGGGATATCTTCAAATGGCAAAGGAAGGACGCTACGAAGAAGCGGTAGCACTTATTCGTCAAGATAATCCGTTTCCTGCCGTATGCGGTGCAGTCTGCAACAGGCGATGCGAGGACAGGTGTACAAGAGGACTTGTTGACGATCCGGTAGCAATCGATGAAGTTAAGAAATTCTTAACTCAATGGGAGCTACAGAATATAGATAAATTTGTTCCGATTTGCGACAATATGGATGGAAAGCAGTGGGATGAGTATCCTATAGCGGTAATCGGTTCGGGACCGGCGGGACTTTCCGCGGCATATTACCTCAGAATGGAAGGATATCCCGTAACCGTTTTTGAAAAGGGTGAAGTTCCGGGTGGTATGTTAACAAACGGACTTCCTTCGTTCAGACTTGAAAAGAATATTATAGATGGCGAGATAGAAATACTTCGTCGTATGGGAGTTACATTCAAATGCGGCGTTGAAGTCGGAAAGGATACAACAATACAGACGCTTCGTGATGAGGGCTATAAGGCATTCTTTATCGGAATAGGTCTTCAAAGCGGCGGAAAGTTGGGTGTTCCCGGAGAGGACGCCGAAGGTGTGATTTCGGGAATAGACTTTATGAAAAAAGTTAATCTTTCTTCCGGAACAAACATTTCCGGAAAGGTTGTTGTAATCGGCGGCGGTAATATCGGGGCAGATGTGGCGCGTACGGCAGTCCGCTTTGGAGCAGACAGTGTGGATTTGTTCTGTCTTGAGAGCTACGAAGAAATGCCTATGGGTGAAGAAGACCGTAGCGAATGTGAGGCGGAAGGAATAAAGATTCATGCCGGTTTCGGACAGACTGAAATTCTTACTGATGGTGGAAAATGTACCGGAATAAAATTCAGAAAATGTCTGTCTGTAAGAGACAAGGAAGGTCGATTTAATCCATCCTTTGATGACTTAGAGATTGAAACGGTAGAATGTACTACAGTTTTATATTGTATAGGACAAAGGGTTGATTGGGGAAATATGTTAGAGGGAACTAAGGTTTCACTTAATCCGAACGGTACGGCGAAGGCTGACCCTGTGACACTACAGACTGCTGAACCTGATATTTTCGTCGGCGGTGATGTGTATACAGGACAGAAGTTTGTTATAGATGCCATTGCTGCCGGAAGAGTCGCTATGGTTTCAATAAATCGTTTTGTGCATCCGGGACAGTCTATGACAATAGGAAGAGATTTGCGAGAGTTCATCGAATTTGACAGAGAAGACGCAAGCTATGGTTCATACGATAATTCCGGACGCCAAAAGCCTGATTCAAAAGCGGGTAATCCGGTAGAGACATTTGATGATATGAGAATGCCGTTTACGGAAGAACAGGCAAAGGTTGAGGCTAACAGATGTCTTAAATGCGGAGCCACATGGGTAGACCTTAATCAGTGTATAGGCTGCGGACTTTGCACAACCAGATGTCAATTTGATGCTATTCATCTGAGCAGGGATTTACCGCATGCCAGTGATATGCATGTTGCAGAGGATATGATGAAGGTGGTAGGTCCTTACGCGTTAAAACGAGGAATGAAAATTCTTAAGAAAAAGATAACGGGTAAGTCCGACTATCCGACAGAGCAGTCGTAAACGAGGAGGTAACTACTATGAGAAAAGAATTATTAAAGGGATTAACAGAGGAGCAAATTAAGAAGGTTGAATCTTGTAAGGATTCATCGGAAATCTTATCATTTGCTAAGGCAGAAGGAATTGAGCTTACTGATGAGCAGCTTGAGGCTGTTTCAGGTGGCGGCGGATGCTTTGGTGGAACCACGAAAT
>OCTW013429510.1_pt1 | contig 12229 bp, 19 predicted proteins | sample 1539671 | NCBI WGS metagenome assembly OCTW01 (sample SAMN02144230, study PRJEB22623) | gut metagenome | biome: sheep rumen | host: Ovis aries | place: New Zealand | reverse complement strand
TGGAACAGCGGCAACCGGAACAGCGGCGATTGCAACAGCGGCAACCGGAACAGCGGCGATTGCAACAGCGGCAACCGGAACAGCGGCAACCGGAACAGCGGCGATTGCAACAGCGGCAACCGGAACAGCGGCGATTGGAACAAAACTTCTTTTTCCAATGGATGTTTCAACACGGAAGAACCTGAAGTGTATATGTTCAATAAACCTTCAGGAATGACTTACAGACAGTGGTTGAATTCGGATGCCCGATATCTGTTAAAACAAATTCCGCATTGGTGTCTTTCGTGGGTATGGTCTGAAGATATGACCGATGAAGAAAAGAAAGCACACCCGGAACATGAAACAACCGGTGGTTACCTGAAAAAGTTGGATGAATCCGACAATGCGCAAATTTGGTGGAATGGTCTGAATGAACATGACCGTAATGTGATCAAGGCTTTACCCAACTTTGATGCGGTGATCTTTGAAAAATGCACCGGTATCAAGATTGGTGGTTGATATGGGGAAGGTTAATTTACTACCCCACCAACAAAGGGTCATGCAACAAACCGCTGGGTTTGATAATGTGGCAGACTACGTAGACATGGGTGGCGGCAAAACCTTCATTGGTTCCGAACAAATGAAACGGTACGGATGCCACATAAATCTTGTGATTTGCCAGAAGTCAAAGGTTCCCGATTGGGTGGAACACTTCAGCACCTACTACAACTATTCTGTTTGGGATTTGACAAAGCGTGGCGAATTGGATGCATGGCACTTATTTGACGGCGGATTGAAGAAACAGCCGTGTGTACTGGTGATCAATTATGAATTGGCATACAGACGCCCCGTATTGGCGAAATTAGAGCATTTCACGTTGATGCTGGATGAATCTTCAATGATTCAAAATGAGCACGCTAAACGGTCAAAATTCGTGCTTCAGCTTCACCCCAAACACGTGATTCTCCTATCAGGAACACCAACAGCCGGGAAGTATGAGCGCCTTTGGTCACAGGTTCGGTTGCTTGGATGGAACATCAAGAAAACAACGTACTATTCACAGTTTGTTGTTCAGGACTTCATTGATGTTGACGGTTCCGGTTTTAAAATTCCGGTGGTCATAGGATACAAAAATGTTGACCGCCTGAAACGGAAACTTGCCGAACACGGCGCGGTGTTCATGAAAGCCGAAGAATTCGGTATTGATCTTCCAGACATGAATGAAATCACTGTCAGGGTGAAGACACCGGCAGCATATAAGCGTTTCATGAAAGACCGTGTGGCGTGGGTGGAAGGCAAACAACTTGTTGGAGATACGACATTGACCATGCGGATGTATGCGCGGCAGATATGCGGACAGTACAACCAATCCAAGTTGGATGCCGTGCGTGACCTGATTGAATCCACGGATGACAGAATCATCATATTCTACAACTTCAATGATGAGTTGAACAAACTGTTGAACATCGTTGAACAGTTGAACAGGCCGGTGGCGGTCGTGAATGGCGAAAAGAAAGACCTTGAACCATTTGTCAAATACAGTGATTCAGTGGCGCTGATTCAGTATCAGGCCGGTGCAATGGGGCTGAATCTTCAGGTTGCCAATAAGGTGATCTATTTTACCCTTCCTGACAGGTCAGAACTGTTTGAACAGTCGAAAGCCCGCATTCATCGAATAGGACAGCACAGGCCGTGTTTTTACTATTACCTGATGTGTCCCGGAACTGTTGAAACAAGGGTTCTGGAAACCCTGAAAATGAGAAAGGACTATACAGATGCATTGTTCAAGAAGGACATTGAGGAAAATTGAATACTTAATTTCAAGATGTGCAGATGCAGTAATGATTGCTGGTGCCATTTATATCTTTGGGGCAGTTGGAAATATGGATTATGCGACTGAAGCACATATTCCAGATGATCCGCATACCGTGCCGCTGCTTATCACAGGATTCATATTCATGAGCGGTGGATATTTGTACAAACGACTGATTGGGGAATTGTGAAATGGAATTTGATGTTCAGAAAATCCGTGGAACGCACAATTGGGTGGTCATTCACAATGGCAATGTGGTTCCTTTTACGGTTGGAGATAAGCACACTGCACTGAAAATGGCCGCCACGATGAACGGGATCACGCTGAAAGAGTTCCTTAGAATTCGGAAAGGCGGCAAGAATGGCTGAAGAAAAGAATCTTGAAAATCGGCTGAAGAAATGGCTGCACAAGATCGGTGTTTATCCAGCCGGTTTTCCTGAAGACAAGATGACGGTCAATGCCATTGGCTGGTATTTCAAGGTATGGGGTGGTGGATATCAGAAAAGCGGTATCCCTGACATGATCTTAAATATCAACGGTCACTTTCTTGCAATCGAGCTGAAAGCCCAAAATGGTAAGCCGTCAGAACTTCAGAAGCTGAATACCAACAGGATCAGGGACAGCGGCGGTGATGCGTGTTTCCTTTACCCGTCAGGGTTTGAACGGTTTCAGGGTGATCTGATGGCGGGATATTGGGAAACCACCAACGGCAGGGCGTTCAAGAAACTTGATGATATTTACAAGTGATAGAAAGGATGAATGACATGGAACTGGATAACAAGAAATATGTGGTGGATGCGCTGCTATCTACCAACCGGGAAGGAATGGATGAACTGGTGAAGTATATGGATGAAATCGGTTTCTTCCATGCACCGGCAAGTGGCGGGAATCATGAATGCTGTGAATTCGGATTAGTTCAGCATACCCGGAACGTCATGATGAACGCTGAAAATATTGGCTATGCGCTTCTTGGAAAGAACCGCTATGAGGAAATCAGGCCAAGCGTGATTATTGTTTCCGCGCTTCATGATCTTGGCAAGTGCGGCGATTACGGTCAGGCGTTGTATATTCCGAACATGATCAAGAACAAGAAGTTCAAGAAATCTGACCCGGAAGCTGAACCGGAATATGTTCAGAGTGAAGCAAAGCCCTATGAGAGAAACAAGGCGCTGTGTGCAATCCCGCATTCCGTGAGGTCAATCAAGCTTGCCACGCTATTCATTGACCTGACTGATGATGAAGAGTGGGCGATCTACGCACACGATGGACTGTATGACCATGCAAAGTATCTGATCCCAGGACACGAAACACCGCTGCTGATGATTCTTCATTGGGCTGATCTTTGGGCGGCTAAAGTAACAGAAAAGAAGGACTCTGAAGGTGAAAATTAAGTGTATCTGCCCTGTTTGTGGAAAAGTCTTTTTCCAATATCCAAGTCGTGTCAAGCAAGGGATTGAATGCTGTTCACGAAAATGCCAAGGTGTGCGAATGCGGGGAGAAAACAATCCAAATTTTAAGCAAGGTTTTTCAATAAATCAGTGGGGATACAAAATGATCAACATTAATGGTCATAAGGTTTATGAACATAGATATGTGATGGAACAGTATTTAGGACGAAAGCTGAAGCACGGTGAAGAAATACATCATATTGATGGCAACAAGCTGAACAATTCTATAGATAATCTTCAGCTATTAACTACAGCAGAACATAGAAAATTGCATGTTGACCCAAAAACTGGAAAACATGTGCCATACGTTCAGGAAGTTAAGGCGAAGGGAAATAAATCACAAGAAAGTGAGGGAAAGTGAAATGGCTATTGGCGTACTGGTATTAGGGGAATCCGGCACAGGAAAGACGTATTCTATCAAAAACTTCAAGCCGGAAGAAGTGAAGATTTGTTCCGTAGTTAAACCCATCCTTCCGTTCCGTGGGAAATATGACATTGTGAAGACCCCCACGGCAAAGGACGTTATCAGGGAGCTGAATAACACCAAAAAGAAGAACATTGTCATTGATGATTTTCAGTATATCCTTGGTCTTCCTATGATGCACCGGATCGGTGAAAAGGGATGGGAGAAATTCAATGAGATTGAACAGGGATATTCTGATGTACTGGAAGCACTGAACGATTTGCCGGATGACACCATCGTTTACCTGAACAGCCACACTGAAACAGATGACTATGGCAAGCGCAAGATCAAGACCGTTGGTAAGGCGCTGGACAAGTACATCACAGTCGAAGGCTTGTTCATGGTGGTGCTTGGTACAGAGGTCATTGATGACAAGTATTACTTTGTCACACAGAATTCCGGCAACGACACCCTGAAGACACCTGAAGGAATGTTCCCTTCCAAGTTTATTCCCAATGATCTGAAGTATGTGGAAGACAAAATCCGCAACTACTACTTCATGGATGGGGCAAAAACAGATGAACAGATTGCCGCTGAAGACAAGGAAAACACGGTCAATGAAGATGAGGTGAAGCCAAAGCGCGGCAGACGTGGCAAGCGTTCTGATTCTGCTTCTGATAGTGAGAAGAAGGAAGAAGCAGAAAGCACGGAACCGGAAACGGAGAAACCGAAAGAACGCAAACGCAAGGAAAGGACGGTTGAACCCACACCGGAAATTCTGACAAAGGACACCTATTTCTATCTTGCCGATGATGTCAATGTTGTGAAGAAACATGCTGGTGATCCAGTGCCGGAACATGCAGTTGAAATCACCAAGGAACAGTTCAATGCCGGACTGGATGCCATTTCAAAACATGCGTCAGACGATGAGGTAAGAACGGCTATTGATTCCGCTGCCTTTATGAATATCCCTGAAGGAACGGATGAAGAAGTCCCGTTTGAAGAATTGCCTGAAACCCCGCCTATGCCGCGCGCAAGCCGCCGCAGAAGGAAGGCGTGATGATCTGGTGGTTCATCCTTGGTTGGGTGCTTAGCAGCCTGACCAAGGAACCGGGGAGTCGGGTATTCTTGTTCACGCTGATTGTACTGTTGATGATTTTATTTTCAATTTAAGAAAGGACATAAGACAATGAGTAACATTTGGGATGATTACCAGAAGACAGTTGATGAAGACGCACTTCAGAAGGATATCAAGGAAGCAAGGAAGAATACCTTTGATGACCTTCCAAAGGGCAAGTATCACGTGGAAATGAATAAGCTGGAAATGAAAATGTCCAAGACCGGCAAGCCGATGGTTTCCATTTCCATGAAGGTGATTGACGGGGAACACAAAGGCCGTCTGATGTTCATGAACCGTGTGATTGGCGGTACAAAGAATGATGCCAGAATGATTGCTGGAATTGAAACTTGGCTTTCAAAACTGGAAGCAGAAGATGACAGCGGAGAACTGATTGACGTTAAGTTCAGGGATTACCCGCAGTTTGCTGACCTTGTAATGGATATTGCGGAAGCAGTCGATGACATGGGGCTTCAGTATGACGTGGACTATGATGACAAGGCTTTCAACAGCATTGATATTTTAGGGGTTCTGGAATGATTTTCGCCCTTCCGGTTTCGCACTCAAATAAGGGTGTCGGAATCGGGGGGTAACTGGAAAGGGGTAAATGGCAATGATTTTCTATGATTTTGAGGTGTTCAAGCATGATTGGCTTGTTGTCGTGTCTGACACCAAAACAAAAAACATTTTCCCAATAATCAACAGCCCCGAAAAACTGAAGGAATTCTATGACAGGAACATCAATGATATCTGGGTTGGCTATAACAGCCGTCACTATGATCAGTGGATTCTGAAATGTATCCTTTGCGGCCTGAATCCCAAAGAACTGAATGACTGGATCATCGTTGAACGAAACGAACCGTGGCAATTCAGTTCTTTGATGCGGAACATTCCGCTTAACAACTATGACTGTATGCCGAACCCGCCCATTGGCCTGAAAACATTGGAAGGGTTCATGGGTTCCAACATCAAAGAAACCGATGTGCCATTCAACATTGACCGGAAGCTGACACCAGAAGAAATAGATCAGACGGTTTACTATTGCCGCCACGATGTGGAAGAAACCATGAAGGTTTTCATCCAGCGGAAGTCTGAATTTGATGCACAGTTTGGAATTGTGAAAGCGTTCAATCTTCCGCTGTCCAGCATAGGGGACACGGAAGCGCGGATCACAGCAAAGGTTCTGGAATGTGAACGGCATGAATGGCATGACGAATTTGATTACTTTTTCCTTCCATGTATCCAGTTGAAAAAATACAGATATGTGATGGACTGGTTCAAGAATGCAGTTCGTGACACTTCAACAGAATTGGGACATACATTCAGCCCGGATGACTGGAATGATCGGAAATATTTTTATTCCCGTTCGTTGGAAACAGAAGTTGCCGGAATCCCGCACGTGTTTGGATTCGGCGGCCTTCATGGAGCAACAGCAAAGCCCATCCACACAAAAGGTCAGATATTGCATGTTGATGTCGGCAGCTATTACCCGTCCATGCTGATTGCGTGGGATTTGGTCACACGGGCGGCGCACAGGCCAGACCAGTACAAACATGTATATGACACCAGAATGGCGCTGAAACGGGCTGGAAAGAAGCGAGAACAGGCACCATACAAGAAGCTGCTGAATGCCCTGTCCGGTGCCATGAAGGCCGCCACGAACCCGGCATATGATCCACGGAACAACAACTGTATGTGTATCAACGGGCAGTTGATGCTGCTTGACCTGATTGAACATTTGGAAGCTGTGCCAGGGTTCCAGCTTGTCCAGTCAAATACAGATGGTCTGATTATTCAGATTCCTGACACAGATGAAGCATTCAACATGGTTGATGATATCTGTTTTGATTGGGAAACCCGGTGTTCCACAGACAAGTGTTCTATTCTTCTTGGACTGGACACCATAGCAGAAATCTACCAGAAAGACGTGAACAATTACTTGTGGATTGATGCTAAGGGCGGCGTAGAACGAAAAGGCGCATACGTGAAGGAACTGAAGGCCATAGATTATGACCTTCCGATTATCAACAAGGCGTTGGTTGAATACATGGTTCATAAGATTCCGGTCGAACAGACAATCAATAGTTGTGATGACCTGAAGGAATTCCAGAAGTTGGTGAAATTATCGGACAAATACAGGTTCGTAGAACATGAAATTGGTATGCCTGAACTGTTGAAAGAAACACAGCACAGGGACGGAAGCACAACCAAGGTGTTCAAATATCCACATGCGGAACAATACAGCTATAAATCATACCGGGTGTTTGCTTCCAAGGACGTGCAGAACGGAAGAATCCTGAAGTGTAAGGGCGGTAAGCACAAACCGGAAAAGTTCGGCGGAACACCTGACCACTCATTCGTTTGGAATGACAGCACGGAAGGGGTGAAATGCCCGGATGATCTTGACCGGGCTTGGTACATCGACATTGCAAAAAAGAGACTGAAAGATTTTGGGGTGATGACATGACGGAAGAATGGAAAGGAAATGAAAAGGTATTCAAAACCTATGTTTTGGGTAATCCTTCCGGTGATGGCAAGCACCCAAAAGAAAAGGTAAAAGGCCGTGACCATATTCATGATTGGGATGAGGTCAAGAAGGAAGATTGTTTTGGCGCGATCCTGAATGATGACTTTGTAGACATAAGTTTTGATTCAAAAGAAATGTTCAACGCTGTGTTGAACATGGCTGAACAAAACGGATGGAAGTGTTTAGCCATTCCGTCTACACACGGCGGGCATACCTACTGGAAAAAATCACGAACACACAGGTTTAAGAACGGAACTGATAAGAAATTAGCGGTCGGATTCAAAGCGGATATTCACAGCGGATCAACCTATATTCCGTTGTGTGTCCACGGTGAAAAGCGGTTCCCACCCGAATATGACGTTCTGGAAGGTGAAGACTATCAGGAAGTTCCTGAAGAATTGTGGCCTGTTGTTACATCCATTGACTTGTGGGGCATGAAGACCGGGGACGGACGGAATGACGAACTGTTCAAGTATATCCTGATCCTTCAGCGGTTGCAGATTGGAACGGATATCATCAGGCGAATACTGAAAAATGCCAATCAGTTTGTATTTGATACCCCGTTGGATGAATCGGAACTTGACGTAATCATGAGGGATGAAGCCTTTCAGGTGCCGAATTTTTTCAACGAAAACAACGCATTCCTGTTTGATAAATTCGCCCAATATCTGGTAAACACACAACACATTGTGAAGATTCGAGGACACGTCCATGTGTACACCAATGGAGTATATGAATCCAGTCAGGAAGTGTTGGAAAAAACCATGATTGACATTATCCCGAACCTGAAGGCATCACAGCGGTTGGAAGTTTTAAAGTATCTGAAGCTGATTGCCCCGCCAATGGAACCGGCACCAGCGCGATATATCGCATTCAGAAATGGAATTTATGATCTTGAAACAGATGAAATGATGCCTTATTCACCAGATTTTGTGATAACGAACAAAATCAATCTGATTTATGATCCTACGTTTTACAGCGCAGTGGGTGATAGAACCTTGAATGCTATGGCGTGTGGAGATACGTCTATCCGGGCATTGCTGGAAGAATGTGTTGGCTATTGCCTGTACCGTGAAAACAACATGCGGAAGGCGTTTATCCTGACCGGCGGGAAAAGAAACGGAAAATCTACTTTCCTTGACTGGTTAAAAAACACACTGGGTGAAGATAACATTTGTGCTCTTGACTTGAAAGAACTGTCAGACCGATTCAGCACAGCCATGATGTTTGGCAAGCTTGCCAACATTGGTGATGATATCGGGGATGACTTTCTTCAAGGCGGACAGGTGGCAATGTTCAAGAAGATTGTTGCCGGGAACCGGATCAAGGCGGAACAGAAAGGGCAAGACCCGTTTGAATTCAATCCGTATGTGAAACTGCTATTTTCAGCCAACGACATTCCAAGGATGAAAGACCGAACCGGTGCGGTGCTTGACCGTCTGATCATCATTCCGTTTGATGCGGAATTCAAAGAAGGTTCCGCTGGATATGACAAACACATCCAAAGCAAATTACGTTCAGAAGAAGCGCGGATGTACCTTATTCGGGTTGGCGTTGAAGGGCTGAAGCGCATTCATCCAGAAAATGCAGAGTTTACACGAAGCGACAAGGTAGAAAAGCAGCGGGAAGAATACGAAAGCGAGAACAACCCTATCACTGGATTTATTCAGGATTCTGACGTTGATACAGATATTGTGAATGAATCAACGGCTGACGTATATCGGCGGTACACCGTGTTTTGTGCAGAAAACAATATGAACCCAATGTCAAAAATTCAGTTTTCCAAGGTTATTAAGAAAACCCTTGACCTGAAAATTGAATCCAGAAGGGTAAACGGTCGGAAATGCCAGGTATTTGTGAGGTGACAGAAATGAAAAGAAGTGATGTTTATATCATTCGCAACGATGGCAGCGGGAAAAAGGCTGTCAAGATAAAGGGGTACATGTTTGAGAAGAAGGGACACTGGTTTACTGTTCGGCATCGTGATCCTGATGAAGCCGCGCACTACAAGAAGTGGATTATTTCTGATTTTGTAACCGGGCTGTGTATGACAGATACCGACAGCAAGCTCGATGATGTACCGGACGCATTATCGGAATCCATGATTGATAAGTTAATTGAGTTTTACAGTGATAATTCAACTAGCATATACAAACGTCAATCAACACATGATGAGTTTGCGGAATACGCACAGATGATCAACGAAGCGATGTTCGCAGATTCGCCAGAAAATCCGCTGATTGACCTGTTACAAGAAGATGCCGGTGAACTATTCCGCTGGTGAGGTGATCGTATGTGTGAAGTATATAGCTATCCCACAATTCTTCTGTCTGACGGCACAAGGGAATTCATAGGCGGTGGGAATGGTGAGGAAACAGATGCCTATTTTCAACGGCTCATTCGTGAACGTCTTGGTGATGAAGCGGAAGACTTATACAATGCGCTGAAAGAATATTGGCAGTTTTCCTATGAGGAAAGAGAAGAAGACAATGTGGAAGCGGAATCTTGGCGGAATTATGCTGTCGATGTATGGCACGAACTTCAGGAAATCGCATATGCAAAACGGCTAGACAGGAAGAAACTGATCGCATTAACGGAAAGGATGGAAGGTGATTTGTGATGATTAAAGTCGAAAACATTGAAGTGTGGGGATGGGAAAGCGCAATCAGGGGAATGCGGAATCCTATGAATTCATGGGAAAAATCGGACACGCTGTATTGTGATCGTGTGGATTGCAACCCTGACGGAACTTGCCCTTATTATGGCGAAAATGGTTGTAATGGTTCGGATGGCGGCATTGTTCTTGGAAAGAATGATCTTGATCTTATGCGGCGATTGTTCAAAGCCGGAACTGAACATCGTAAGTATTTACGTATGATTCACGTAACCATGGACATTATAGCGCCGCTGTATTGGTGGAAGGAATTCGACACCTACAAGGTGGGAACCGTAGTAAACAGTTGTAGTACCATGCACAAGATAGCAGCAAAGAAATTCACAGATGATGATTTCAGCATGGAACATCTGATTGAAGACAATGATCATGCCGCCGTGTTCATCAGTTCTATGCATAGGACTATTGCAGACCTAAACACTGCAAGGGAACTATATCTGAATACAAAAGATAAAAAATGGTGGTGGCAGATGATACAGCTTCTCCCATCTTCTTACAACCAGCGCCGAACAGTTGATTTTGATTATGAAACAGCATTTTCCATGGTCAGACAGCGCACAGGGCACAAGTTGGACGAATGGAACGAGCTTGTAAAGATTCTGACCGGTTTGCCATATGTGAAGGATATAGGTGATCTGAATGAAGAAAGCAATCACGTTCAAAGAGTTCAAAACTGTTCAACGGATGCCATTGAACACGTTTAACAGGTGGGTCAGTTCCATCTACATGTCAGGCGTTCAGGATGGGTTGAAGGAAGGAGAAAAGGAACTGGACGAATGCTATACATTCACAACAGATGAATTGACCACCTTCCTTCAGACGATTCCGGGAATCGGGCAGAAGACAGCGGAAAAGATCGTTGATGCAATCATTGAATCAGACTATTGATTTTTGAATATTAACTTTCAAGAAAGGAAATAAAAATGGAAGAAATCAAACCAGATAATGTCAATCATCCGGCACACTATGAGGTTGGTGGTTATGAATGTGAAAAGGTGATGGAAGCTATTTTTGGCAAGGCAGAGGTTGCCGTTTGGTCAAAGCTGAATGCCTTCAAGTATCTTTGGCGGTGTGATCATAAGCAGACGACACCGACAGAGGACATTGAAAAGGCTGACTGGTGTCTGAAGAATTATATAAGACTGATGGGGAAAACAAAAGATGTATGAATATGGGATGCGATTAAGGCCGTTTTCCATTGGATGTCAGCCAATGGAAGGACTGATTAATGTGAAACCGGAAACCACAACCGGCGGAAAGCATTACTGGAATGTCCTTGTTTATAAACGGGAACTGACAGAAAAAGAATTGAAAGATTATGAACTGGATGATCTGAATAAATGAGGTAAAGAAAATGACGATTAATGAATATCAGATAAATGCAATGAAGTTTGCAAACGGAACGAGATGCCAGAGTTTCGATGAACTTCTGGTGAATGGCGTCATGGGTATGTGTGGCGAATCCGGCGAATGTATTGACATAGTGAAAAAAGCCAACTTTCAGGGGCATGATTTTGATGAACAGCATTTTGCCAAGGAATTGGGCGACGTTGCGTGGTACTTGGCCGTTTCTGCTTATGCCATTGGGTATGATCTCGAAACCATCTTCCAGATGAACATTGACAAGCTGACAGCGCGTTACCCGGAAGGGAAGTTTTCCGTTGACCGTTCGTTACATCGTAAGGACGGTGATATCTGATGCCTGGAAGAAATCAGGAAGGCTACAGTGATCCAACGACAAGCGTGGCAATCAGCCACGTTGCCAAGGAAGAGAGAAGGGATGAAAAAGAAAGGACTTTGCGCCGGATCATCTACATCATGCGTTCCGTTGCGGCAGCATTCAATTTTGAAATTGTTGGGCGGATCACATTAAAGGACAAAGGAACCGGCAGGATTTACCGATAGGGGGTGAGAAATGATGCAGATCATCAAAATATTGATATGGTCGTTTTGGCTGTTTTGTTGCAACTGTCTGGTAGCATTTTTATTCGTTGTAATTGGTTCTCTGATTTTTCATTATCACATCCATTTCTATGCCGGATTAATCGGTGGTGCCGTGCTATCCCTTTGCGAATTGATCTATGTCATTGTTGCCCTGAATCACAATCTTGATGATGGTGATTGGTATGACTGACAGCCAGCGCCCCACCAGCAACAGCGGTGGTTGTTGGTGAGGGTGTTCAAGTTTGTACAAGATGTGTACAAGATGAAATTGTTATCTTGAACACCTTCAAAGCCTTGATTTTACTGGGTTTTTTGATAGGTGTT
>OCTW011519625.1_pt1 | contig 12229 bp, 14 predicted proteins | sample 1539671 | NCBI WGS metagenome assembly OCTW01 (sample SAMN02144230, study PRJEB22623) | gut metagenome | biome: sheep rumen | host: Ovis aries | place: New Zealand | reverse complement strand
CTGGCTCTCGGGCTCAAAGAGCCGTTGTTCCATCTCTAGTACAGAGAAAGTTGTTGAGGTTGAAGAGAAGAAGAGAAAGCGCTTAAAGATTGGCGCAATCTTCAAGAGTGTTGGTAAATGGCTGCTAAAGGTTGCAGATGTTATTGTCGCAATTGGCTCTATTGCTGGTCTCATTTCTTTCATCTTAAGCTTTTTCGTCTAGTACATCCCTTTTATTTTTTTCATGCAAATTCAAAAAATCGATATACTTTGCAATCTGGTACTCCGAGAACCGGAAGAAAGGGTGCGGTATATCGTGGATCATATAAACCAGTATTATGATGAGTTCAAACGCTTCAAGACAGACAAACAAGGAAACAAGCGTAAGAACAAACTGCAATATGTTGCCAAATATGGCGAGTATTGGTCGAGGACCATTAATCCTCCCAAAGAAAGATTGAAAATTATCCAGAAGCGAATAAATGCGTATCTGGTCGAGCATATAAAAATGCCAAACTACGCTTTTGGCGGCGTGAAGGGGAAGGACAACATAAAAAATGCCCGCATTCATAAGGGGCAGAAATATGTTTTCCAGACAGATTTGAAAGATTTCTTCCCTTTCATTACAAATAAAATGGTGTATGCGATGTTCGTGAAGAATGGCTTTTCCCCTGACGTCGCATCCATTTTAACCAAACTGACAACATTTAAAGGCCACCTGCCGCAAGGTTCTCCAACTTCCACAACAATTGCCAACTTAGTATTTGTCCCAGTGGGTGACGAGCTACAATCAATAGCGGAGCGAGAAGGGCTTCGTTTTACCACATTCGTGGATGATGTGACGATGTCTTCACAACAGGATTTCAAGGACCTTGTCCCAGAAATAATAGAAAGAATCCAGCCTGAAGTATCTCGGGGATTCAAAGTTAGCCATGCGAAAACTTCATATAAATCAGGCATTACCGAGATAACAGGAGTTAAGATGCTGAACAACACGATGACAATTACGGATAAACTCAAATCAAGGATTGATGCAGGGGGAGATGAAAACAGTCCACGTGTCAAAGGCATGCGGAATTATGCAAAAAGAGTTGCTCAAGTATCAAAAAATAGCAAGTCTTAAGCAGACTAAGCACGCTATATATTGTGAAGTAATTATCAATAATCACATGATTCAAGATGAACTCAGGCTCGCTAAGTGGCAGGAAGCTATCGACTTTCTGGAGACCAATCATAGGAAGCCGTCCAAGTTTGTGCTGGAGGAGAGGAATATGCGTTCATGGTGGAAGCATAATAAGAAACTGATGAATGCTGGAGAGTTGAAGCCGGGACGCTTGTCATTGTTTTCTCAACTGCCGGAGATTGGAGAGAAATATCGGCATGTGAACCAATATTAATAATTGTGTTTAACGAGTATCTTTTGGAATGGAGTTCAAGGTAATATCCGGATGTTTCAATAATGCCTCTGTTTGGTCGCATTCTGGCAGGGACTGCGATTTTTATTTGGAGGAAGACGGGTGGAATGACTATGGTTATTACACCATGTACCATCTGCATGCAACTAGTCGGTTGACAGGAGGTACGGAAAATGAGTATCTGGGCTACATCCGCATTATGAAGATTGGGCAGGAGCAAAAAGAATCCAATCTTGTAAGAGCGGTGACACAAGGACGTGTTTTCAGTTCATTGCCGGATGACTTTGTTTCGCTGAGCTTGAATGTTTCGTTATTCAAACGCCTTCATCAAATACTGGATGCACAGCAGCGTCAGGAATTTGTGGCGGCGTTGCACGTTATAATTGGCCCGGCCTCTCCACTTTTGGAAAAGGTGGAGGGTGACGAATGTTTTATCAACTCCTTGCTCAGGGACAATGCGTCTGTAGATGGTTTCCATATGCGTCAGATTGAATCCTATATGCTGGGGCAATCTGCTTTTTATGACCTTCGCCAGGAAGCAATAACAGTTCAATTTTCACACGTTGAGAATCCGGTTGACTTGAAATTTGTCTGCCGTGAAGATGATGGCAAAGATGATTTTTCAACGGTTGGTCTGCCTAATGGTGTCGTGGTGTTTGTAGGGAAAAATGGCTCTGGCAAGAGTACGGCCATGTATAAACTGGCAAGGCTAATCCATTCAGACCCTACTTTACGCTTTAGCCTTAAGGAGTCATTGGGCGAGATTTCTCCCTCCGATATTGGTGTCAATAAGCTGCTGATATTCTCTTATACGCCCTTTGATAATTTCTACTTGCCAGGGATGGATGAGGCACAATTGCTGTCTCAGTTGAAGAACTTGGAGTATGAGGACTGCTCCGTTTTGTTCAATGGAGTCCGGGATATGCTCAGTGAAATGGAACAAAGGGCTAAGAATACACAGGAAATACCTGATGACGGTAGAGTCAGTTCTATATGTTTAAAACCGAATGAGGCTCTTTGTTGTGAGTTCTTGACTGCTCTTATTTTCATTGAAACGGCTGGTGCTACCAGAGAGCTGCTTTGGAACGGTTTTTTGAGCGCATGCCGGCTTCATCAACAGAACTTGTATGATGATCTTGACAGAATTATCAGCGCACCGGAGGAATCAAAGTATGAGGAGTTCGCCAAAACAGCTACTGGGCACAAGTTTATAATTCATTCCATTGCGCGTCTTATAGCTTATATCGAGGAGAACTCACTGGTTTTGTTCGATGAGCCGGAGAATCATCTCCATCCGCCGTTACTCAGCTTTTATTATGCTCGTGTCCGGAAGATTATTGACAGTTATAACTCAGTGGTCTTTATTGCAACGCATTCACCTGTGATTGTGCAGGAGACCTTTGCCCGGAATGTCAATATCGTCCGTCGTCTGGATGGGAAAACGGTTATCAGTCAGCCACAGATTGAAACATATGGCGCTACCATCACTTCAATCACTACTGAGGTGTTTGATTTGACAACAGACAAAATGAACACCTATAATGTGTTCCGTAGGGTCTTCGAAAAAGAGATGCTTGAGTTAGATGAAAAACCGGAGCAAGTGATAGAAGATTTCAAGAAAGCAATTGGTGGAGAGATAAGCGGCCCCATGGAATCGTATCTGCTGAAGCTTTATTTTGACAAGAAAGCGAAAGATGTGGAAGCTTAAGAAACCGTCATTGGAAGTGGCCACAGGGGAGGACCTAGACAATCTGGTCCTTCATTGTAGAAGCCTTTCAGAAGCAGACAAGCCCATTTTGAAAGTCCTATATGAGCAGTATGATGCGCAGAATGGGAGTGTTACCAAAGGTCAACATGGGAATGTCCCTGCAAATAAAGCGGATGCAATAAAAGGACAATATGACAAAACGGACAAAGGGAAGATACACTATTATATGAGAGATTCTCTCATGGCGAATGTGCATAGGTGCCCATACTGCAGCATTAATCAGCCTGGCACATTGGATCACTATATGCCCAAATCAGACTATCCGGCTTTGGCGATGTGCCGTTTGAATCTGGTACCGATGTGTCCGGACTGTAATCGCAAAAAGAATGATTATCCATATACAGATTTCATTCATTCGTATTACCAAACTTTCCCCGCCTGTTCCTTCCTTAAGGCGACAGCCAGCGTTCAAGGGACACGAATCGTTATCAATTTCTATCTGGATGAGGCGGCGATTCCTGATGCTGCTCTGGTGATGAAATTGAAGAGCCAAATTGAGAGAATTGATTTGTTGGACAGAATGAATAAAGCTGCCACCTCCTTTGTTGATGACCTTTGTTCACAGTGTCATTGCTTTATGGGGTTGGGGTTTAAGATTTGGCTAAAGATGCGTTACAACGACCATGTTAGAATATATGGCTTAAATGATTGGCGTAGCGCCGCAATAGCTGCAATGCTGGATAATAATGAAGAAGTGGATTACAAACTCTTCAAGGCTGTTGCGAGCAGTGCTGAGGCTGAAGTGCCAGGACCATAAAATGAAAACCGAAATCCCATACGTTGACGGAGGATTATATTTCATCGAATGCAATGATTATGGTTGCATTGGGTGTTGAGAGGATGCTAGTGGATGCGAGGGAAGGGCTGAGGAGGACGTTGGAGAGTTTTAGGTAATGACGGCCACTTTTGCTGTACGTGGCAGCAAAGGGGACGTTGATACAACATAAGCTTTCGATCTGCTGAGAACAGGTCGAAAGCAAAAAAGGAACCGCAATTGCAGAGGGGTTAAACAACTAATAATAAGGGCAACGTTATTTACCAGTATTATTTTTGTTGTACTTAGGTGTGTTACCCCCATGATTCTTCTGATAGGTTTGAATCCTTTCTGTTTCCCAATCAGAAGCGGCTTGCGGTGTGGTAATGTTGCCTACTTTTCTCATAGAGGAGAATTTCATACCTTCTGCTCTGTGCTCGGCTTCTCTTCGCTCTATGTTGTTTGTAATACCAACATAGACCAGTTCATTACCTTGGTAACACTCATACTTGTTTTTGTCTCTTTTTTGCGACATAATACAAATATTAGCTTAGTATTTCGCGTTGCTCTCAGTTCCGCTTAAGCTGCGACTCACAACTAAGGGGGAGTCGTGCCCTTATTTACACCATCAAGTGGTTTTTTAGTTTTTGGGGTGAAAGTACCAATGATCTTATACCCTTTTCAGCAACTGGGTATATGCTTTTGCAAAGGTATGTGACTATATGTGAGATACCAAATAATCACAAAGAAATAGTTATCCACATATAATAGCATCCTACATGTTAATATCTTTAGCCTCAGGGCATTAGGGGGGGGTAAGGATTGTGGTGACGTTTTACGATGAGTTTAGAAGGATGGGCCGTATAGCTGTAGGGTTAGAGGTCGAGGTGGTGTTGTAACTGCGATTGTTGTAGCGCGGAGCGTGTTGGAAGTCGGCTCGAGTTGAGTGGCCGGTGACCTTTCCCGGCGGAGCCGGTAGATGGCTCCCAGCGGATGCTGAATGCGATCGAGGCTGGTAGCCCGCTGCCGATTCATCGGCACCCAACGAAGGCTGAGTCTTTCGTTATCCTGCGAGGCAAGGTTAGAGTGACTACTCACAATGATGATGGCTCTATCATAGAAGATGTGGTGTTGAGTCAAGAGAGTGGCAACTATGGGGTTGACATCCCTAAGAATGTGTGGCATAAGCTGGAGTCGTTGGAGGCAGGGAGTGTTATCTTTGAATGCAAAGAGGGGTCGTTTGTGGAGCATGAGGTGGAAGGGATACTGGAGAAATAAGTGATCTTTCTTTATTAAGTATAGTTGTTTGTACATTTCTCTGATAAGCTTTTAGGAAGTGTATTTTGTAGCCCAGTGGATCGGGCGGTAGTGCGGTTGAGGTGTGAGACCGGTGGCCTTTTCACCGAAGGCGGTGGGGCGTGGACTGAGGCTTGAAGGGGCTAATGGTGGTAAGCCAGTTGTGTCTGTAGCGGGGATTGGTGGTGAAAGTTTCTACAATGGCACAAGAAGATCGTTGGCTTAAAAGATATTAGGACGAGATGGACTTCATGGGAAAGAACCAGAGAAATCCGTCGCGTTGTTGGTTAGAGGTTGAAGAAAGATATTATAATAATCAATTGATGCCTGGCTGAGACCAGGCATTTTTTGTTGTAACAATAATAGCTACGTTGCTATATTAACTCCTCTAATTCGTTGTAATCCTCAAATTAATTAACCCGCAGGTTGATTTTTTCTTAATAATTATTATTTTTGCAAAACAAAATAGGAATATGATTGCTATGCAGTTCGATATATTAAGTCCAGAAGGAGATTGTTCATTGGTTGAGGCCAGCTGCGTTATTGCAGCCGTGTTTTTCAGCGAAGAGGAGTTGATTGAAGTGGGAACTCCCGCAGATTCTATGTCGCTAGATACGACATTTGTCGATTTTAATGAGTTTGAAAAAGCTTTTGCTTTATGGGGTTCTCCGTTGTTTTTAAGTGACTTTTATGATAGTAACAAGACTTTTTTTGAACAAGATTACTGGCATGGATTAACTGAAGAACAGTTCCTTAGGAATGTAAGCAATTCAATTGATAAGAACCAATTTGAATTAATTGAGACATTTGAAAATGGTACTTTCGCTTCTCTCGTGGCTCCTCTCGATAAAAGTGATGAAGATAAAAGGGACTTTGATAGCATTCGCGTAAAAATCAAGCAGGGGACGATAGGAACCCATTATCCATTTAGATTTTATGCAATTGAAGTTGAAGAGAATAAGTGTTACATTATTACTGGAGGGACCATTAAAGTGCACAAAGATATGAGAAAAGCCCCAAATACTATATTAGAACTTAATAAACTTGATTTAGTATTGAAGGAATTAATATCGAATAACATAGATACTAAAGAGTCTTTTATCAATTATTTGAATCAGTAGAAGCAATAACCCTTAAAAACACCAAATCAACTATACTTATGATTGCTCACCAAAAGAAAATGAGAAGTCGTTCATCCTGGATGACTGACGCTAAGACGAGGGCTGGCCATGAGGAAGAACTCGTTGAGTGCAAACTCATTGTGCTCAAGATAGTCCGTTATATGAAGGACAATCACCTCACACAAAAAGATCTTGCTAAAAGGCTTAATGTTACCCCCCAATACATTAATAAGTTCCTTCATGGTCAAGACCTCGATATGAAGGTATCAACTATCCTCCGTTATGGGAAACTATTGGGCATTAATCTTATCACAGTGCCTTCGGACGATGCCCTGGTCAGTGTCCTCAGCTATGGTTCACTAGAGATTAAGAAGGGGGATATTCAACCATCTGTTTTCGCATACAATAACAATTTTCTCTTTATTCCTACCATGCACAATAAGGCTACTTGCCATTTTGGAAAAGCAGAAAGTGTTTTTAACTAGTTGATTAATATGAAAGAAGATATACAATATATCCTGCGTGGCATTTCGATAGAGCAGTTTGCGACTCCGTTCGAGCCATCTTCGGATGACATAATTGTGAATGTCAATATACCTATTAGAACGAATTACTTAGAGCATACTCTAGCAGTTGGCGCAAACGTACAGTTTTTAGAAGATGATAAACCCTTCATTGTTGCAGAAGTGTTTTGTCACTATATGATTGAACCAAATTGTTGGGATTTATTATCTGAATCTGACTCTAAAGATGTGGTTCTTCCCAAAGGATTTATCAATAACCTCGCTGGTATTGCGGTTGGCGCCGCCCGTGGTGTGTTATGCGCTAAGATGGAAAAAACTCCCTTCGCAAAATTTTTTCTCCCACTGATAATGATTGACCCCAAACAAGGAAACGATTTAATTATTTCACGTTCGGATAATACAATTGTAGATTAAGATACTTGTACCCTTTTTGCTATTTAGTCGGTTAATGTCGCCAACTGAAGTTGTATTCTCCACAATTAGCTGTTGGCAATGGATTAAATGTGCTGACTGTAGCACCACTACGGCTTTAGGAAGATGATTCTTGCCTAAGGCGGAAACAAAATAATGTAAGAGCCATTAGATTAGGTTTATGATTATTGAGAAGTAGTTTTAGGAGATTATCACGAGGATGTCAAGGAGCGAAGGCATCAGATATCTTTCGCTGCAATTAGCCTGAAATTATTATGAAATGCATATTTGATCGTCAAGAATTGTGGTTATTAAAGAGTCTTTTTAATAGTAGTCTGAGAGATGTCTGATAATAAGAATTTTATTGATCGCCCATTCGCTAAGTGGACATTGGGGATAATTACAATCGCTGCATTCCTTTGGGGCTTATTTCAAACATTTCGTGTTAAAGAGCCTGAATTGAGATATGAGATTGTATCGCAAGTTAATCTTTTTAATAATACTTATGATTTGTCAGAAGTTCATCTCCTGGTCGATACAATTGATGTTCTTCGAGACAATAAGAGCATAAGTTTATTTATGCTCAAAATCCATAATGTGGGCTCAAACCATCTTAGGAGTTTAGATTACGACGAAGGAGAATTTGGCTTATTTGTGAAGAATGGGGATATTATTCAGGGCCCTTCTTTTGAAGAATCTAGCAATGAACATATAGAAGAAAGGTATATGTCTTTTATTCATAGTCCTTCTCCTCTGTTTATGGAGGTCCCTCCAATATCTTTAGATAGAGGAGATTGGTATACGGTTTCTTTTTATGTTATTCACGATAGTGGAGTTGAACCCTACTTGACACCAGTCGGGAAGATCATCGGTCAGAGACAAATTGAAGTCGTTTCTATGGGGAAAAATAAGGAAGACGATCCCTTTTGGTCCAGAGTTTTAGGTGGAGGCTTTGGGGTTAACTTAACTAGGTTTCTACTATCTATAATATTCTTGATCGTCGTGGTTTCATTAACGGGTGCTATTGTATCTTCAATTAGTGACGCCATTGACAAGAATCGCGAGGAGAAAGCAACGAGGGAAATCGTTTCTAATCCCGAGATTCATTCTATGATAAGGGATGATTATATAAAGAAGGAAACTAGTAGGATATGGTCTGCATTTAAGTATTTGCGACGATCTGACAAGGAACTAACCAATCAATATCGTAGCTCTTATTCATTCATCAGTGACCCTCGTAATGTCTTTAAAGAAGACTTTGATAAACACAGAGATATATGCAGTGATATTGATTTATTAATAAGTCATAATTACATACAAAAAGGTGATGATGGAGACTTATCTATTCCAAGAGGAATGAAATCATCCATTGAGACAGTGCAAAAAATATTGGAATCAAATAAGGTAAGATCTATATGGCGTTATTATGATTCGATAGATTATAAAAAGGGGCGAGAGGAGGATGGAGAATAGCAATGAAGTAGTAGGCTACTAGTCTTCGCACTGAAAGGGTTCCCGGTAGCACGTGGAAGGGATGTGGCCGCCGGCCTTTTCACCGGAGGTGGGAAGATGAAGTGAGGAGGAGAAGGGTGGGGAGTGGGTTAAATCTAACCTAGAATAGATGTGGGAAAGATGGTAGCCCTGTGGCCCGCAGCGGCCGATGAGGAGCGATGAATTTTTGTTGGGATGGTGGAGTAAACTAAAGTACATCGTTATGCGTGATACTATGCGGGAGGGAGAAGATTATTAGAGAATATCTTTCAATGACTCAAATGTTTTTCATTCCATAATGAATAAGGGATTCTTGCTAAAAGATGTAGAAATTGTCCCTAGGGTTATACCTCAGCACACATACTTATTGATAAAGTGTTTGGGACTACAATTTGCTCAGGATTTTATCAATCGAGGAGCAATGCGCTTTGGATGCCCACAAGAGTGGAGTAAACCAGATGGTACTAGCCGATTTGACCCATTAGAAGGAGTTTACGCCTCCCAACGTGGATTTGATCCTTTGTGGGATAAATTTCTTAAAAAGCAAAGAAGGGATGTCACTACATTTAAGAAAAAAGGTTTTACATTCTATAGGTCAGATGAAATAACTTCATATAGGACATATTGTCTTTATGGCGCAAGTAGCAACACCATCACAATGAGGGATAAGCGCTCTCAGGATCATCAATTCCATCAAGCTGGTGTCGTATCAAAGAGCTATTTTCATAAACTATACCCCAAAGTAACAAAGAGTAATATAGAGACTCTTTCTCAGAAAGATAAACCGGCTGTTCTTTTTTTACGCCCCGATTATTTTGTTTCTTTTGTTAAAGCCAAACTAATGGAAAAAGGCGTCAAAGAAGAGGAAATATTTATAAGCCCAATCTCATATAGTGATTATTTTAGAAAACCATTTTTTATTGCGAATGATCCAGAAGAGTTGTTTTCGAAAAGGGTATCATTTGTAGGACAAAATGAAGTGCGTATTGTGGTAAGTACTCGAAGAAAAGAAGTCCGCAGTTTATTTAATGAAGATGGAGTTATTGAATTGGGTGCAGTGGATAGGTCAATAGTTACGCTGAATGAATTCTATTTTCAGGATATGTCATTAGAGATTAGAGGAGACAAACTATTATACTCAATGCCAAATCCGGAGGTCTTCGATTATGTAGATAGTGTTTCTCTTATTATTGTTATGCAGCAAGCGCTATCCGATGAGCTACCTCAAGCTCCAATGGGTATCGACGAAATAAAAGAGTATGTAGAGACAATAATTAAAACGCTTCAGTTAAGAGATCCAAATACGACATATGATTGGAGGACAAATATCCTTCGTTTTGAGGGGCAGTTTTTCGATCTTGGAGCAAAAGCTGGGTATAAGATATTGGAGCATTATAACAATTATTTAATCGATAAAGACTATAGAGGAGCAGGAGATGCTATTAAGAAATTCAAGTATTTCTTTCCGAAATATGATATGGGAGGCTATTTCGATGCGTATTATGATTGGTTGAATAGTAATAGGGAGCATTGAAAGTTGGGGAGATGCTATGAATACTTGCGCTAGTAAACTACCAGTTTGAGTCATAATAAGCAGGCAATAATGGTGGGCCTGTGGCTTTCTCATAGTTCATATTAATAGCAAGCTTCGTAATGTGGCTCCCCCCATAATTGTTGAACGTTGTAATAAACAAACATTCTTTGTACTTTTTTCCGTAAAGTTGTTTGTACATTAGGATGTTATTTGAGACATACCTTCTTTATTCGGTTGCCCGGTGGCGCAAGCGGTAGCGCGCACGAGGGTGAAGGCAGGTGGCCTTTTCGCCGAAGGCCGGGTGGCGTGGACTGAGGATTGAAGGCTCTAATGATGTAGGACGCTTGTGTCCGCAGCGGGGACGATTTTTAATGATGCTTTCCTATGACTCAAGAAGAGAAGTGGAATAAGAAAATTGAAAATCTTGGGAATTTTAGATTGAAAATCTTGGGAATGCTGGGCGGAGTAGTGAAGCACTACAGAGACAATGCCGGTCTGGAATGCGACGCTGTGGTGCATCTGGAGGATGGCCGCTGGGGAGGCATTGAGATTAAGTTAGGCGGCGATGACCTGATAAATGATGGTGCAGAGTCACTGAAGAAACTGCGAGATAAGATTGTGGAGAAGAGCGACGAGAAGGCTCCGTCGTTTCTGCTGGTGATGACTGCCGTGGGTGGTGCATACAAGCGAGAGGACGGGGTGTTTGTGGCTCCGATTAATTTGTTGAGGCCGTAAAAAGACAAACCGGTTTTCGGAACGACACTCTGATGAGCTTTTAGGAAGTGTATTTTGTAGCCCAGTGGATCGGGCGGTAGCGCGCTCGAGGGTGGAGGCCGGTGACCTTTTCGCCGAAGGCGATTTAATGTTTTTGCAATTCTCGCAAAAAAATGAAATGAAAACGAATAAGAGGTCGACCGGAGTGGTCGGCCTCTTATTCTGTAGAGCAACAGTATTATATCATTCTTTCCCCATTATGCTTTTAGCAAGGAGATAAGCTCTAGTGCCCACTGTTTGAGGCCATCTATCTTCTGGATTGATATCTAGTTTGGCTGCTCTATTGATAGCGTCATCGATGTATGGGAGGAATGATGAGGCATTATAATTCGCTTCATTGTAACCATTTAATAAATCACTGAGTTTCTGCTTGATCAGAGTCTTGTGCCTGGAGCATTTTCTGTTAGCGGAGAGTGCTCTTTTGTTCTCATCTGAATATAGAGAAACATCTTCAATATGCAGTAATAGCCACAATTCGAAGCATGGGTTGCTAACGCATAAACGAAGATTCTTGTTCTGAGCACAACATTTGGCAATGCTTGAGATCATCTTTGGAGACCAGCGATCGCGATCAATTACAACCCACAGTTCATCGTCATCCTCGATATTGTATTCTTCCATAAACTGTTTTATTCTGGAATATACATGCTCAGGAGAGGATTCTCCATCGTTTTCGCGATGAAGCACCTCTACATGAACATTTGAGGCCTTTAGGCTGGTTTTCATGGCTTCGAAGTAGATGTTCTCTGTCTCGAAACCTTCGGCTGCGATGACAATCAGTTTTGCTGACCTGTTGCCTTCCAGGCGAGTGAAGTTTTTCCTCGTTCTCATTTCGGTCCCTCCTACCACTTTAAAGATTTGATTGGAGCAAAGAAAGGAATTGCACCATATCTTCCTTGGAGATATCCCTTTTGAACATCCTCACGGGGCTTGTATTCGGCCAGTGATGTCATGTGGGAAGCTCCGTCATTGCTCTTCTCAACGAACCAGACCTCATCTGCTCGGATAAGATCGAGATTAAGAAGATTGCTTTCGTGAGTGGTGAAGATGAACTGCGAGTCCCGTTCTGCATCAAGAGTGGAATAATAGCACTCGAGAATCTTCATGGAAAGCTTAGGGTGCATACTGCGATCAATCTCATCTACAAGATACACACGGGGGT
>OCTW011344170.1_pt1 | contig 12233 bp, 7 predicted proteins | sample 1539671 | NCBI WGS metagenome assembly OCTW01 (sample SAMN02144230, study PRJEB22623) | gut metagenome | biome: sheep rumen | host: Ovis aries | place: New Zealand | reverse complement strand
CCAGCCGATGGGCCATCTTTGGGCGTCGCACCGGCAGGCACATGAATGTGAATATCGCGTTTTTCAAAAAGATCGGGAGCGATGCCAAGTTCTTCGGCATGCACGCGCACGAGTGTCATTGCGGCACGCACGCTTTCCTGCATGACATCACCGAGTTTACCGGTAATCGAAAGATTGCCTTTGCCGGGCATCTGCGTCGCTTCGATAAAGAGAATATCGCCGCCCACGGGCGTCCACGCCAGCCCCGTCGAAATACCGGGCATGCGGTCGGGTTCGATCATATCGTAGTCATAGCGGCGTTTGCCCAAAAACGTCTCGAGATTCTTGGCAGAAACAGTGACTTTGGGCTTTTTCTTGCCCTCGTTCATAGCTTCGACGACGCGGGATGCCACCTTGCGGCACACAGCCCCGAGCCGCTGTTCCAGCTGACGAACACCTGCCTCGCGCGTGTAAAATGAAATGATATTGTCGAGAGCTTCCGGCGAAAGCGAAATATTCGATTTCATCAGCCCATGGGCCTTGAGGGTCTTGGGAAGCAAGAAATCCATTGCAATACTACGCTTATCGACGTGCGTATAACTATGAATCTCGATGATTTCCATTCGGTCGCGCAATGGCCCCGGAATCGTATCGAGGCTGTTGGCCGTCGTAATAAAAAGCACATTCGAAAGGTCAATCGGCGTCTCGACATAATTGTCGACAAAAGCATTGTGCTGCTCGGGATCGAGCACCTCGAGCAAGGCACTCGAGGGATCGCCGTGAATATCATGCGCGAGCTTGTCGATTTCATCGAGCATTAAAACGGGATTCATCGACTGAGCATGGCGCAATGCCTGCACGATACGACCGGGCATACTGGCCACATAAGTCCGGCGGTGACCGCGAATTTCCGATTCATCGTGAATGCCACCCAGGCTGATGCGCTCGAATTTGCGCCCCAAAGCACGTGCCACACTCTTGCCAATGCTCGTTTTGCCTACGCCCGGCGGGCCATACAGACAGATAATCGGCGCTTTCAGGTCCTTGCGAAGTGCAAGCACCGCAAGATGCTCAATGACGCGCTCCTTGACATCTTCGAGCCCATAGTGATCTTCATCCAGAATGCGCCGTGCATCGGCAATATTTAAATGATCCTCGGTCTGCTTATGCCATGGAATATCCAGCAACGTCTCGATGTGTGCACGAGCAACCGAATACTCCGCACTCGCCTGCGGCAAAAAGGACAAACGCTTGAACTGCTTATTGACATACTCAATGACTTCGGGATCTGCATCCAGTTTCTCAATTTTTGCCTTGAGTTCATCGAGATCATTGTCCGGCTCTGATTCGATCTGATCCTTGAGTGCCTTGATGTGCTGCTTGATAAAATAATCGCGTTGCTGCTTGTCGAGATCGGTACGCACCTTTTGTGCTGCATTCGCCACGAGTTTGGCCACTTCGAGCTGGTTGGCCAGAATATCGAGCAAAATTCGAAGACGTGTGCGAACTTCGAGTGCATCGAGCAATGCAGCATGCTGTTCAAACGGCATATCGAGATGAGAAGCCAGAAAATCACTCAGAATGCCGGCATCCCGAATTTGTTCAGTCAGACGAATGGCATCCCGCGCTTCATTCGTGGGCTGACATTTTTCAAAATAACTCTTGGCCGACTGCCTTACCGTCCGCAGTAAATTCTGATCCTCAAAAACGGCCTCACCGATTATGGCGAGCGGCATCTCTTTGACTACGGCAAGATTCATGCGATAAATCTTATTGGCCTTGTCGTAATTGATTGCAATCGGATGCAGGCGGCGTTCACCTCTCAGCGTAATCTGCCAACCTTGTCCATACTGATCCTCAGTCCGAACAATCTTGATAATTCGCGTATAAGTCCCGATTTCGTAGTACGAATCGAGATTCAGCAAGTCGACATCACCCACTTTATTGGGCCGCATCGGAATCGCAATCACATGCTCATCTTCTTTCATTGCCCTCAAAGCGGCATTGGCCTGTGACTGCGACAACACTTTGATGATGGCGAGTGCATTAGGATAAACAATGACATCATCGACAGGAAATACAGGCAGATCACTAAAATCGGGATGAAGGTTGTCGATGGTGAGCAGACTTTCCTGCGAAGGATCCGTAATAATTTTGCGGGGTTTCTTTTTTCCGTCCTGGGAATCCATGGGTATCTCCATCAAGGCCATCGGCCTGAATAATCAATAAAACGCAGATAAATCAAGGTTTTGAGCCATCCACTTCTCTGACCCGAGTGTGGGCCGAACACGCAGATTAATCACGGTCTGAATTTTGGCAATGTTTTTTAATTTTGGGACGCGGCTATCTGCGATACGCCGCGTCGCTCGCCTTGGGGCGACCAAACGGGGTCGCCCCATACGGCTCGCTCACATCTAAACCCGAGAATTTGCAAAACCTCGAAATTTAAATCATTCATTAGATGGGAGAATGGAACTATGTGCCCGCCGCATAGGCAAAAAAAAGTAACCCCGGATATTGGATCAATGATTGGCTGTCGATACATAAAAGCGGGAATCATCGCAATTATCCTCATGATGAGCCACCATGCGCATGCACAGGACGACTACCAGCTCACCGTCGATACAAAATCCGGAACGATTCAGATTCATGCAAACATCCTCGATATTGCCAGCAAAGAGACGATTTGCCTGCCTGCTTTTGGTCAAAGATTTGGCGAACATTTTCTCGATCCCGATATCACCACGATACAAGGGCCACAACAAAAGCTGAATTTTGACAGCGCAGGCTGCCTGTCCTCCCTTGCGGACGGAACCTCACTCCAATTTAAGTACACACTTAAAATGGATGAGCTTCCCAATGACAGAGCATGGCTGGCCTCCGAGCTATCACCGCTCCATTCCCGTGATTTTTTGGCATTTCCCGGGGAATCGCTCTTTGTCGAGAGAGGCGCCAACAATACACCGTCGCGCGCCAAAGAAACCCATATTGCCATTCAAAATGCCGGACAAATTGTTTCCACACTGGCTCCGCATACGTATGATCCCAACCATTCCAAATTCCATTGGGCGGGCAGCATTCGCCCGGATGCTCAATTCTTTACATCGCAAGATCGGTTTGAACTCAGCCGCAGTTTTTGGACTTTCGGCGCGCAGCGCATCCTGCTGGCATCCTCCGAGCACATGAATATTCAAATTGCATTGACCGCTGACTGGCCGATTGCGACCATTCAAAGGGAAATCGCCATTATCCTCGATGAATATGCCCGCATCATTCCCCAAAAAACGCCCCAAAAGCTGGCTGTATTCTGTTTCGATGTGCCCTTCGATGCCAACTATCACCATGGTTTTGCCCGTCCAGGCGGCATTATCCTGCAAATGGGAAAAGCCGCGATTTCACAGGCTTCGACGCGCAGAATCCTCATGGCACATGAGATTTTTCATATCTATAACGGCGAAGGGCTGAGGTTTTCTCCAAATCAATACGAAAAAACGGCATGGTTCCGCGAAGGCATGACCCAGTATGTGGCACTTCAGACATTGCTTTCGCTGGGCATGATGACAACCGGCCAGTTCTACGAATGGATGTCCTCCAGCATTGAACGCACGATGAATGCCCAAAAAGGCGATCCCATCGATGTTTACCATCAGGGATTCTTCATTTCTCTGGCTTTTGATCAGCAATGGCGGCTCTATCAGACGCCTTATTCCATCATAGATTTCTGGCACTGGATCGGCACATTTCCCCTTTGGAATCGTCTGCACACCAACACCACGCTTCTGGATGCACTTTCCGAATACAGCCGCTTCGATTTTAAAAATTTCTTTTCCCAATACATCGAAGGAAAATCGCCGCTTCCTGTCGAGCAAATCCTCAAATTGAGCGGTCTGTGCATCCGAAACAAAAAAACGTGGTTCTTTTCGGCAGGGATGGATTACGGCTTTGACAGCCAGAATGCCAGGCTCTACGTCAAATCACTCGATCCCAACGGCGTCGGCAGGCAGGCGGGTCTGTCACTCGGTGCACAGATCATTCCCGAACCCAATACCAATTGGATCGATGCATCCGACAAGCGCATGACCGTCATTCAAAAATCGCAGCATAAGAAATTGCGCATCCCGACCATGAGTGTGAGCAAAAACGGGGTTTCGGTCGAAAAATGTATGTAGGCCGTATTTGCCGCAGGCAAATAGGCCGAAATGCCGTGCGTATTGCCGACAAACAGGTCGGCAAAAGCACGGCCACCAATCGCATTAGGGCATCATCGACGAAAACGCACTTGCCGCGCGATAAATCCCACCCAATATCTGAGGAATAAACATGGGCAGAAGACTCCATAAAATAAGCAGAAGCCCACAAAGCAGGGCGGTCACCATGGCGATCGATTCCGGTTTTTCGCGCAAATAGTGGTAAACACCCGCACCCATAATGACAAATGCCCAGGGCATGGCAATGACATCCATCACGGGGGCCAGCAATGGTATCGGGATCATGCTGATAATGCCGACGACGAGAAGCGGCGTAATGGAATAACCCACAAAACGTACCGCTCGCCCAATGCCGCCTTTGCGCCCTGTCACAGCCAAGAATCCACTTAAAATAAGCCCCATTCCCCAAACAAGTGCAAAAATCAGGATGATTTCAGAAATGGCGAGTGTCAACGCATTCCCGATACTGACATTCTGAACAGCGCCAATAAACTTGAATAAGGCACGAATCACAATCAGTATGCTGAGATGCGGCCAGTGCAGCTGAGCCATGGTTGCGGGGTGCTCGACCTGACCGCGCCAGAAATAACCGGGACGCGTTAAAATCGATGGCAAATCGCTGAAAAAACGGGAAAATGGAGAGCGAGCTGCGTAAAGAATTGCCTCTTCGACATCTTCGCTATAACCAGATTCTGTGCCATCGTAATTGGCATATCTTTGAACATCGACCTCATACCGCGCAGCCCCTTCGCTTGCACGATTGAGTGCATCCGCTTCGAATTTATTGAGCGGATAATTCAATGTCTGGCTTTTCCGATCGATAGGATCATGAGGAATGCCATTGGCTTGATCTGCAGCAGCAAGCTGTTCCTCGCCTATCGGCTGAATATGAGACTGAGACGCACGCTGATTTTCCTTCAGCAGGGAATCGGCATCATTTTCGAGCTGTGCAAGGGGTGCCGAATACGTATCGGTTTTATTCTTGGGAACCGGAATTACCGCCTTTGAATCGTGCTTGATCACCACAGGTTCTGCCTTTGGCATTGGAATAGGCGGAAAATCAGCCATGGGTTCTTGTGGAATTTCACGGCTCGGAATAGGGGGAACTGCATGCCCTCCCAACTGATCCAATGCGTTATCTATTTGTTGCATAGATTGGGCAGAATCGTAAGAAGGATCATGAATGAGTGTGGGGGCATTCCCGATATCATCATCCAAACCGAGTTCTGGCGGCATAGGAGGAAGCATGACAGTTTCCTCATCCTTCATGGATGGATTCTGGATATAAAACTTCGGAACCTCATGCGGTTCAGCAGAATCGTCCGCGCTCACAGGTGGCAGATCCTTGACCACGACGAGAGGCTGTTTCTTTGGCGATTTGGATGCCTTCGCAGGAGGAAGGGATTTTTTTTCATCCTTGACATTTTCTTCCTTGACTGACTCCGCTTCAGACGCAGCTGCCTGCTTGAGCAATTCTTTCTTCGGAGATTCATTCTCATCCGACGAATCTGACGAAGGTTTAGACATACTCAGCTTCGGAAGAGAAGGCAATGACATGCTTTTACGCGGCTGTTTATCTTTCTCTGAATTTTTGGAACTTACCGATTCCAGAGCTTCCTGCTCAATAATCGGGTTGTTCATCTCTGTTTTGACAGATTCTGCCTCATCCACTTCTACTTTCGGTATTTCTGCCGATGATTTCGAATTCAATTTGGGCAACCCCAATTTGGGTAAATCCGTTTTACTCGCCGATTTGGCATCCGAACCGGATTTGTCTTTTTTTTTGGTCAAAGCCGGAAGTTGAAGTGATTTTCTTTGGGAATTATCGCTCATAAAGTTATCGCAAAAGGGAAAGATGGGCTGTTGCCATCATGTGATATGTCAAAGGTAAAGTGTCACAAAGTGACAATTTTTTTAAATGAAAATTTAAACCACAAAAATGCCGACATTCCTGAGCAATGGCAAACGCCGTCGGCGCTGCAATAAATATATCTTTCGCCCCAAATCTCAAGCACAGATGCGAAGTTTTTTCAGAATATGGCATCCGGTTGCTGTGCATGACGATCGCATCTGCACGCACACCCTTATAATACCTTTTATCGAGATAATGTTCAGCAGTATCTGAAAAAAAAGTTACATTATCCCACTTGTAGGTCTGGGCATTGTACTGCGCCGACAAAATGGCAGGCCAGGCGGCGTCTATCCCCGTATAATGCGAACAAATGCCAGAAAATACAGTCGAATGCGTACCACATCCGCACCCGAGCTCGAGCACGCGTTCGAAATGAAGCCCTCCGGTCATACGCATAAAAGACTGGCGAATGAGCTGCGCATTGCGGGGATTGACGGGCGTCCATGCCCCCGTGCGCGCATAAAGCCCCTGCCCGAGTTCATTGTGAACATAGCAATGCCACAAAGATCCACTCAACACCTCTGGCTTCGGATAGACATGTGACCCACGGGGCGGCAATTCCTGAAAAACGACCGAAATACCCAGGATTTCTGCCAACTTTTGTGCCGATTCCCGAACTGCCCCCGAACACTCCGGCATGGCAAAAACGACGATGCGCGCACTATCACCATAGGCTTCGAGCGACAACCGAGTCTGCGGCAAAAAATCGCCTAAATGCCGTTCAACACGCTCGATGAGATCATTCAGCTCGGGCGCATGCAAAGGGCAGCGCGCAAGCGGAACTGGCTCTATGCCTTCATTTGCAAGGACGTCAGCGGGTTCGAGCATGCCCAAATCAGATTCTACATCGCCTTTTGGGATCAACGAAAAAGCCGCGGCATCCAACCTCGGCAAAATCCCAAGATAGGCCCCCTCTTTCCCACGGCAAACTACACCCTCGGTCCGACAGCGGTACCCCACCGTCTGCGGCGCATCGTAAAATCCGATTTCACAATCCGCCGGAATGTCAACAAATTTTTTTATCAGTGCCAGCCATTGTTTTTTCTTCAACTCTCGCTGTTGCTCAATGTGCAAACACTGATAATGACAAGCCGGACATCGCCGCCAATGCGCACAAATCGGATCACATCGATCCGGCGAAGGAACGACCACTTCCTCTAAATAAGCCTGCCGCCTTCGGCGCACAGAAACATCTTCTGCAAGAACAGTTTCCCCCTTCAATGCATTGGCTATGCGGATGGGACGCCCACTACAAAGCGCAATGCCATCCCCGCAGAAATGCTGTTTTTCGATGTAATATGGTTGAGACATAATTGACAAAAATAAGGGGAAAACCTTAAGTTCATTAATAAATGATACCCATAATGAGCAATGAGCAATGTGCAATTGGGATGCAAAACTAAGGGATGTCTCTAAAGCTTAGAAAGAAAGGCATTCTTAATTAGAAATGAGCAGTGAGCAATTGAATTTGCAATCTCTCAAATGTCACTCTAAAGCTAAAAAAATAAATCTTTAGGAATAACCTTGAGAATGCCTCCATTGCTAATTGCTAATTGCTAATTGCTAATTGACCTACTGCCTGTTCCCAAAATCAATATTACCCGCATCCCCCGGGCGTTTGCGCACTGTTGGCTCGTTTCTAAAGGCACAATACATGATCAAAATGAGCATACCTGCGCCAAAGATCGATCCCCCGAGCCGAGGAAAACCAACCAGATAAATGAAGATTCCAACGACCGCGAGTACAGCTGTACCAATGGCAAATATTTTCCATGTCGGAAATTTTGGCGCTTCATTTTCTTCGTATTTCTCAGGCTCTTCACTATCGGTGACCGCCCTGAGGCGCGCTTCGGCCTCTTCGACACGCTTTTGCTCGAGGTCTTTCTGCAAACAACAATTCTTGTATTTTTTTCCACTGCCACAATGACATTTTTTATTTCGTCCTAGAGACATTTCTTATTCCTTAGCTTTCAAACTCCAATTGCGCATGGCGCATCCCAAGAGTCATCCCTGATCACTCATCCCAATCCAAGGTGAGCTGCGTTAGCTGCGAACAAATCTGTTTGTAAAAGAATCCAGCCTACAGCCGAATCGCCACACCTTATACACAAAAACAATCTCAAAATGTTGAATAAGATCACCAATCGGGTTAAATGCACCCGATTTTTAATGTGTCTTTTGGCACGTTTACCCGTGAGATTTATGTGGAAATACAAAAAACTTTCATGCAGGATGCAGTAATTCAGGAAAACCAGGAAACGGAATGTACCGCCGAACCCAAGCGCGTCATTAGCGGTTTTACCGCCACAATGATCGTCGTGGCCAGTATGGTCGGCACAGGCGTCTTTACGACGACGGGCTTTCTGCTCGAAGAAACGCCATCTGCACCTGTCGTTTTATGGGCCTGGCTCATCGGCGGCATTGTCGCCTTTTTTGGCGCGCTTGCTTATGCCGAACTCGTCGCGATGTACCCCAAAAACGGCGGCGAATATCAGCTTTTGTCAAAGATTTACCACCCGGCAGTAGGATTTGTCGCGGGGTGGGTTTCGCTCATCGTGGGCTTTTCGGCACCCATTGCATCGGCGGCAATGGCTTTTGGGGCTTATGCAGACAACTGCATCCCAATCCTCAACCCGTCTTGGTTAGCAATCATTATTATTTTACTGTTATCTACGATTCATGCCGCCAAAGTCACCTGGGGGTCGATGTTTCAAAATGTATTTACCGTCCTCAAAATTCTGCTCGTCGGCAGCTTTATTATTGGCGGTTTAACCCTCGGCGATTCCTCGAGAATCATTCACGAAACAGCCACAGACACAGGCCTCATGATGCTCAGCCCGGCCTTTGCCATCGGCCTCATCTACGTCACTTACGCCTATACCGGCTGGAACGGCTCGGCATACCTCGCTGGCGAAATCAAAAATCCCAAAAAAGCCCTCCCCAAAGCACTTGCCCTTGGCACGGCTATCGTAACGCTGATCTACCTCGGTCTGAACGCTGTTTTCCTTTCCGCCGCCCCGATCGACCAGCTCAGCGGCCAAATCGAAGTTGGCTCTGTTGCTGCCACCGCACTCTTTGGCAACGGCATTGGCCAAATCTTTTCGGCGGTCATTGCTCTGCTCCTCGTGAGCTCACTCTCAGCCATGATTATGGCAGGCCCGCGAATCTACCAGAGCATGGGATGCGACTACCCGGCATTCAGACTTCTTTCCAAGCGAGTGGGTGATTCCGGCCCGTTCTATGCCATCGCACTCCAGGCCCTCATCGCCATCGGTATGATATTTACGGCGAGTTTCGATCAGCTCATCATGTATATGGGATTTACGCTTTCGGTGAGCTCAGCGATGGCGGTGTTGGGCGTTTTCATCATGCGCCGCCGTGCACCAAAAGCCGAACGCCCCTATAAATGCTGGGGCTATCCCGTTACACCGACGCTGTTCATTCTGCTCTCACTCTGGATGATCATCTTTACCATCATTCAAAATCCAATGGTTGCATTGGCCGGTGCAGGAACCATACTCGCCGGTGTGATTCTCTATTTCATTGTACGCCCCAAAACCGCCAAATAATGCTCTCACTTTTATAAAGACGCTCTCCGGAGCGTCTTTTTTTGCATCTGTACGGACAGCTTCTTGATTAGAGCTTAGAGTTTGGAGCTTAAAGTTATATTAGGTACCAAAAGGAATCTTCTAAATACCCTGAGTAAATATAATTATGCATTCATAATTATGCATTCAGCATTATGCATTCATAATTATGCATTCAGCATTATGCATTCAGCATTATGCATTCAGCATTATGCATTCAGCATTATGCATTCAGCATTATGCATTCATAATTATGCATTCAGCATTATGCATTCAGCATTATGCATTAATGAATGCATTCGAGCCTTCGAAAAAAAAGCGAGCTTTCGAGCTAAATTATTTTTTATTTTACTTCCCGCATCACACACCATTTTTTACAAAAACACACGGCATAAGCCTTCACGGTAAGGGCAATCGGTTCATCATCCAAAACAGCTTCTATATATTCATTATCTCGAATTTGTTTTTCCGCTTCATCCAATTTGATCGCCATCATAGCTTTAATTTTTGCTCTATCATTATCTTGAAGACCAGCATTCTTTAACGCCTTCGGCGTCACGCATTTGATTTCTAATATTACGCCTGTATCTTCCGCCAATGCGACAATATCCGGGCGTCCTTCGCCATATTCGTCGTTCGAGCGCACAATTGCTACGTTTCCAAGCAATCCGACGAGCATACCATGATAAAAAACTTCATTATAATCAAATACACTCGTACTGTCGCTCAGTACTAATTTTATTTCGCGTTCGGCATTTGGAATATCGCCACAAATCAATGCACGGAGCAAGGCGTGGGCATCGTATCGGGCAAGTTTAATATTTTTCCACCAATGCCGGAGCGAAGATCGCATCACAGTTTTGATCTCGGTATTTGGAACCGTCACATTTGCTTCCAATAAATCATCTTCATCTTTTGCAACACGCAGCGCCTTCAAATAACCTGTATATAACAAAAAACTCCATATCGCATCTGGATTTTGTTTAAGATCACGATAAGAAATATTTTTGTATATTTTTACTTTAACGGCTTCATCAAGCATCATTCTGGCCAAAAGTTCCCGATGCTGCGGATTGCGTTCAATGACATCATCAATAATATCATTGCCGCTCGTCATCACCCAGTACGCTTGAATAGCATCCTCACCCTCGCCATTCACCAAACCGCGAATCGCATTGAGCAAACTCCACGGATTAAAGACTTTTCGGCCACCAAACTGATAACCATCATACCAACGTTCTATTTCGGAATACTTATCTTCAATATGATAATAACGAAGCATCTGCATGACTTCTTCTTCGGTAAACCCCCAGTATTCATCGGGAAGTTTGGTCGTCACATCGATCACGCCAGGATTATTCATGCCCGTAAAAATAAATTCTTTTGCAACGCGCATACACCCCGCGATGATGCCGTAAGCGAGGTTATTATTAGATTTGAAGCCGCATGATATAAAATTACCAATGAGTTTTACAGTTTTTTCAAATAGATCTGTTCCCGGATGATGGTTGTCATAAATCGCTGCCTGCTGCAACGGCACATCGTATTCGTCAAGCAGAACGACGGTATTTCGCCCTGTGACATCTTTAAGCCATTGCATGTAGAGGCGTAGAAATTTAGGCAGATCACTATCCGAGGCATTTCCATCAATAAAAGACTGAAGACACAACTTCTGTGCCGTACTCAAATTACCCATGGCCATGATCATTTTTCCATGCTCAACACAAGCGGCTGCCACTGCATCGTTCAGCATAGAGACAATTTTTTCGCACGTATCCCCATAAACATTTTTGAACGACAGCGATATCACCGGATACTGCCCCATTTCTTTGAGCACATCCTCGCCGGCATCCATGACCTTGAGGCCTTCAAAATACCGACGGTTATCCACGGGCTTGCCATCTGCATCGAGACGATATTCAAAAAACGTCTGGAGTGTCCGCAACATCAGCGTTTTGCCAAAGCGACGCGGGCGAGTGAAGACGCATATTTTGCGTTCCTGATTGATCAAATACGAAATAAAGCCTGTTTTATCGGTATAGTAAATCCCTTTATCTTTGAACGCTGTAAAGCTCTCGGGAATTTCCCCAAACGGTTTTAATCTTCTATCCTGGCTCATCGCAATCCTCCGCTTGCTCGCTCGCCGATCCGTTTTACGAAACGGCTCGGCACCGACGTTTCACGAAACGGCTCTATTTGCTCTTACCCACCATAACTCGCCAAATCACATAAAGCGAGGGATTTTTTGATGGGTGCTCGCCTTTGAGACACCCAGACCGGTCGTCTCTAAACTCAACACCATATCTCGCCTTTGCACCAATGGCGAAGAATTTTTGTGCAGTGATGCCCCTGCAGGACGTATCTGATTTTATTGGGAATGCTCATTCATAGTGTTGCATCCCAATTATCAATTATCAATTATCATTAAAGACTCTCCCTGAAGTGTTGCATCCCAATTGCTCATTGCTCATTTTGAATGCCATTTCATTGAACTTCAGAACGGACCTGGAGTGTTGCATCCCAATTATCAATTATCAATTATCAATT
>OCTW011582679.1_pt1 | contig 12239 bp, 11 predicted proteins | sample 1539671 | NCBI WGS metagenome assembly OCTW01 (sample SAMN02144230, study PRJEB22623) | gut metagenome | biome: sheep rumen | host: Ovis aries | place: New Zealand | reverse complement strand
CGGCGGCGAGAAGGTCTGGGGCGACAAGACCGTCAGCGACGAGGGCCTGCCGCTCTACACATTCTGGGGCTACGAGTACGAAGGCATCTACCGCACCAACCAGGAAGCCATCGACCACCTTTGGGGCACCGAGCTCGACTCGTGGGGACTCCCAGGCGGAGTCGCTGCCGGAGACGCGAAGTTCAAGGACCAGAATGGCGACGGCATCATCAACGACCTCGACCGCACCGACCTCGGCAATCCGTTCCCCTGGCTCACCTACGGTCTCAACACCGGCCTCGGCTGGAGGAACTGGGACCTCAACCTCTTCTTCCAGGGTGTCTACGGCAACGAAATCTACAACGCCCTGCGTATCCGCACCGAGGGCAATGGCAACACCGCAACCCTCAGCCGCGTGATGAAAGACGTCTGGACATCAACCAACACCGAAGGTTCGATCCCCAACCCCAAGGGCAGCGCCAGGAACCAGTACGACAGCAACCGCTTCATCGAGAGCGGCGCCTACCTGCGCCTCAAGAACCTTCAGATCGGCTATACCCTGCCCGCCTCGCTCACAGAGAAGGCCGGCATCAGCCGCTGCCGCTTCTACCTCCAGGGCAGCAACCTCCTCACCCTCACCCGCTACACCGGCTACGATCCCGAAGTCGGAGGCGGTGTCGACTACGGCAACTACCCTCAGGCCCGCACAGTTATGGTCGGTGTCAACATGAACTTCTAAACCGTGGCAGCAATGAAAAAGACTATCATACTCATACTTTCGGTTCTCGCCCTCTCAGCCTGCAACGACTGGCTCCAGGAGCGCAGCCCCATGACCAATACTGCATCGGACTACTTCACCGGCTATCAGACGGCGGAAGAAGTGGTGATCGCAGCATACGTACCTGCGATGTGGGAGTATCAAAGCACCTATTTCAGCGAGTTCTTCTTCGGTGATGTCCTCTCCGACGACGCCCTCAAGGGCGGACAGAACACCTCCGACATGTCCGACGTGTTCTACCTCGAGAACTTCAAGGCCACCGACAACCTCTCCATCCTGCTCGACTACTACCGCGCCCAGTACCAGGGCATCTCGAGGGCCAACCTCGCAATCGAGCAGATCGAAGCCCTTGAGACCGACGATGAAGACCTCACCCCCGAACTCAAGAATAACCTGCTTGGCGAAGCGCACTTCCTCCGTGCCTTCTACTACTTCCGCCTTGTGAGGCTGTTCGGCGCCGTGCCCATCGTCACGTCCCCGATCTATTCTTCCGACAAGTGGAGAGTTCCCCGCGCCGAGAGCGCCCAGAAGGTCTACGACGACGTGATCAATCCCGACCTCAAGTTCGCCGCGGCCAACCTCCCCAAGAAGAGCGAGTACACATCCGACAACATGGGACGCGCAACCCAGGGTGCAGCCCAGGCCATGCTCCTGAAGGTCTACCTCTACCAGAAGAACTACTCCGAAGCCGCAAGCTGGGGACAGAAGTTCATGACCGACCAGGCCGGCGAGTACAGCCTCTGCACCAACTACGCCGACAACTTCACCCTCGCGGGCGAAAACGGCCCGGAGAGCATCTTCGAGATCCAGTACATGCTCGACCCTACCTCCGACTACGGCGAGGGCGACGGCTTCACCCGCGGCTCGTTCACGACCATCCTTACCAGGGCCCGCTCGGGCCTTTCGGGCACAGTCACCGGCTGGGGATTCAACCGCCCTACCCACGACCTCTACAACGAGTATGAGACCGGCGACCCGAGGCGCGATGCCACCATCATTTCCCCTCTCGCGGGCGAAATCAAGAACCCCGCGGAAGACGTTTATCTCGGCGACGAGCTTATCGGAATCAAGAGGACGCTCTACGATCCCGCAACCCGCTCCTACGAGAAGCTCGACCACGACTCCCGCAGCCCCATCAACCTCATCGTCATCAGGCTTGCCGACGTCTACCTCATGTATGCCGAAGCGCTCAAGGGCAACGGTGACGAACCTACCGCATGGGACTATATAGATGACGTGCGCGCACGCGTAGGACTCGCTCCCGCCGACCATTCCCAGGGCTTCGACAAGGCACTGCGTCACGAGCGCCGCGTGGAGCTCGCAATGGAAGGCCACCGCTGGTTCGACCTCTGCCGCTGGGGCATTGCCAAGGAGACGATGAATGCCTACCGCGCCGGCGAGTCCGACGAGGTAAAGGCAGTGATGTCCGAATTCCGTGACGGATTCGAACTCCTTCCTATACCTTACGAGGAAGTACGCCTCGGAGGCCTCGAGCAGAATCCCGCATACAAATAGAACAACACATATTATCAACCTTTAACACATTACACACAATGAAAAAGTTTTTTGCAGCCCTCTTCGTAGTGGCAAGCATCGCAGCAGTTTCATGCAACAAGGATGACAAGGGTGGCAGCACCAAGGAACCTGGCGGTATCGACACCAGCCTCCCTGCAGCTCTCCAGCACAGCGCCTTCATTCCCGTCGTCCTCGACGGCACAAGCTTCGAGTCCATCAAGGACAAGGTCGTAGTTGACCTTCGCGTAGACGACAAGACCAACTACCTCTGGGTCTGGGAAGGCACCTACACTGGCGGCGCAGGCGAAGGCCTCAACTTCTTCGGCAACACCGAGGGTTACGTCGACCTTCTTGTAGGTACGGGCGGCTGGAGCGGAGCAGGTTTCTGCGTCTACACCTCATACCCTGTTGAAAAACCGGAGTTTGTCGCAGAAGTCAATCCTTTCGAGAAGATCAACGGCAGCATCGGCGCTGATCCTTCCAACTGGGTATTCCACCTCGCTTACAAGGGTGAGGCACGTGTAGCCCATATCATCGGTGTCGGCTTTGGCGGCAAGGAGTACAAGTTCGCTATCGGCGAGGGTTCTCTTGCAGATGCTGGCATCACTTACAACGCAATAGCTCCCGTTAGCGGTGAGTTCGAGGCAGGTGAATGGATGGAATATGAGATCCCCGCAACAGAGTTCGGGTTCGATTTCACCTCCAAGGGCTCTGCCAATGGAACCAACGTCGTCTTCCTCCTCAGCGGCGGCGTTACCGGTACCGAGATCAAGCTCGACGCTGTTTACTACTACAAGAAGTAATTCAACATGGACCGAAACAGACTCCCCGTTATGACTACTCTTCTCGTCTGCACTCTATTGCTTCTCGGGTGCGACGGCATTGATTCACACTCAGACGGCAGCGACCCTGAGCAGCCCGGGGCGGTCGTTTCGGGCTCTACCAATCAGACCGGTTCGGGCGAGGGCGGCGGATACGCCCTCGTCTGGGCCGATTATTTCGACGGCGAAAGCCTCGACGAGTCCTCCTGGAACGTTGAGATCAACGGCAACGGCGGCGGCAACAACGAGCTCCAGTTCTATGCCGCCGAGAATGTCACCGTAGCTAACGGCTGCCTTGTTCTCACGGCCAAACGCGAGGAAAGCCACAACCGCCATTTCACTTCCGGCAGGCTCAACACCAGCGGGAAGAGGTATTTCACCCACGGCAAGATCGAATCGTCCATCCGCCTGCCTAAGACCGCCGACGGCCTTTGGCCGGCATTCTGGATGCTCGGCAATGATTTCAAGACCGTGAACTGGCCGCGTTGCGGCGAGATCGACATCCTCGAGATGGGTAACTCCGCCGGTATCAAGTATGGCACACAGGAGAAGTTCTTCAACGGCGCCTGCCACTGGGGCTTCTACAAAGACGGCGCATATCCCAACTACGCCAAGTCTACCGTCAACTCCTACAGCCTGCAGGACGGCGAGTTCCACCTCTTTACCCTCATCTGGGACGAGAGCAGCATTAAGATGTATCTCGACCTCGACAAGCATCCCGAGGTTCAGCCGTATTTCGAGATGGGCATCAGCGAAACGGATGGCGACTGGGCTACAGGCAACTACTTCCACCACGATTTCTTCATCGTCTACGATCTCGCCGTGGGTGGCAACTTCACCGGCATCTGGGATGAATCCAAGATTACGGCTGTAGGCGACGAGCCCGTCAGCATGTATATCGACTACGTCAAAGTATATCAGAAGAAATGAAAAAGATAGGCTTTTTACTGCTTTTGAGTCTGGCTTTTGCCGGCTGCGTGAAAGACCCCGTCGACAGCCCTGACGAGACCCACACATATACTCTTTCCCAGAAGAGAAGCGCCAAGCGCGGCGTCGCCCAGAACAGCTGGGCGATCCCCGAGACCGACGTCGCACATCTGGCTCCCGGAATGAGCTGGACCTACAACTGGGGGTCCGGCCCCATCTCCTCGTCTCTTCAGAAGGCCCTGACCGATAACGACGTAGAGTTCTGCCCGATGGCGTGGAACAACAACTACAATGCGGAAGGCCTCAGGAGCGGCGGCGAGTGGATCCTCGGATTCAACGAGCCCAACCTCACCGACCAGTGCAACATGACCCCGCAGAAGGCGGCAGAGTACTGGCCCGCGCTCGTAAAGATCGCCAAGGACTCCGGCAAGAAGCTCGTCTCGCCGGCCATGAACTATGGCACCCTGGCAGACTATCACGACCCCGTGAAGTGGCTCGACGAGTTCTTCGCCCTGCCCGGCATCTCGATCGACGATATCGATGCCATCGCCCTTCACTGCTACATGCCTTCGGCCGGCGCCGTCAAGAATTTCATCGAGCTCTTCCGCAAGTACGGCAAGCCCATCTGGCTCACCGAGTTCTGCAACGGTAACGGCAGCAACATCTCGGAGGCCACCCAGCTCGGCTACCTCTGCGAGACGCTCAACATGCTCGAGCAGAACGACCTCGTCGAGCGCTACTCCTGGTTCATGGGCCGCGGAGGCTTCAACAGTCAGTGGCACAACAACCTCCTCCAGACGGCAAAGCCCTTCGAGCTCACCACTCTCGGCACCGTCTATACCAACCTCTCCTCGTTCGACGACTCGGTCGTCTACCACAAAGGAGACGTGATCCCGGCAGAGCAGTACTGCTACGCAGCCGGACAATTCCACCTTGCACCCTCCACGGACGGAGGCGTGCTCGACCTTACAGACTTCAGCAGAGGAAGCGAGACCCGCTACCACATCAACCTGCCCTCTGCGGGCACCTACAAATTCAAGCTCCGCTACCAGACCTACATGGAGAGCAAACTCTCCTTCGGCGTAGAGGGAGCCCTCGACACTTACAATCTGCAGAACACCTCTCACGAGTGGATCACGGAGACCTTCTCCCTGACCCTCCCCGAGGGCGACTCCGACCTCATCCTTCGCGCCGGCTCCGCCGCCTCGATAATGATAAACTGGATACTTATTCAATAACAATGATAACCAAAAAACTCTTCTACGAGTCTCCCTCCGCGGAGACCGTCTACATTCATCCCGAGGGGATGATATGTGACTCAGACACTTGGAACGACAGTGGCAAAGGCACTGACGATGTTACATGGGATTCAGGGTTCGACAACACTTTCGGAGTATAGTGTTTAATCTTAACAGTCTTATTATGAAAAAGATAAACATAATCGCTGCAGCCATTTCAACGGTTCTTGCAATAGCATCTTGCGATAAGGGCGGTCTTAATTTTACTCTCGTCGAGAAGCCCTCTCAAGACAATCCCTCTATCACTGAACCCTCAGGAGAAATGAAGGATATTTCATTCAAGATCAACCCTCTGACTAAATCTCAGTGGATCGACGGAGAGGGTTTCACCTGGTTCTCCGAGGGCGACACCCAGTTCGGAATTTTCACCAATGACGGATCAAACGTCCAATCAACTTCAGTTGCAATCGACGGAAAGGACATTGTTGTCACTGCGACAGTCCCCGTCGAGGCGACAAAGATGATAGTCTATTATCCTTACTCCAACGCGTATGGACAGGGAGTCAGCACCACCACGCCTGTAACTTGGTGGGGCTTTCTTGAGATGGCTGACCAGAAACAGAGCGAAGCCGGCTCCGTAATCTTCGATACGGAAGGAGGGAATGGCAACCTTGCTCTTGCCAGCGCAACTCCGGTTGACCTTACTGCCGTCAGTTCTCCTTTCTCTGTAAAAATGGTACCGATGTCATCGGTCGTACGTTTCATCATCTACGCCTCAGAAGGTTCTGATGCTTCCGTAAAATCTGTCACCATGACGGCATCGTCCGCCACCAACAATCTCAATGGTCAGGAACAGAACACGTTCAATTTCGAAACGGGTGCGGTCTCTACCATCTTCTCGGCAGCCGGAACCCTATCAAACAAGGTTACGCTGACGACACCCTACTCCCTTTCCGGCGTTACATCTAAAGCTAATGCAAGCGGTATCTATATGGGTATCCAGCCTGTAAAGATGACGGGATTCACCGTCGTGGTCAAGCTCGACGACAACTCCGAATACGAGTTCTCTGCTCCTTCCAACGTGTTAGATATTCCTTCCGGCACCATCAAAGACATTTATATCGATCTTAAGAATGCGACCAGGACTCCTTATTCTCCCGAAATCGCTGTTTCGAGATCGACCATCAATGTCGCAGCAGATGCCACCAGCACCACATTCTCGGTAACCGGCAAGTATATAGGATGGACGGCAACTCCAAGCTCCGGAGTGACACTTGACGTTTCCAGCGGCTCATTTACCACCGAAAACTCAACGATGATCACTGCTTCCTTTGCTGCGAACACATCTGATGTTCCCGTTGCACACACCGTTACAATCAGTAACGATGAAGGGCTTCCCAATCTGGTTGTGACCATCAACCAGGCAGAGGCTGGAGCCGCTCCGGTTAATTTCTCCTATACTTTTGCCGGGTGGCAGGGCGATAAACGCTCTTTCATAAGGACCGCTACTTCGGCCGGATCCTCAGAGGACAAAGCATGGGTCTTGGTTTTCGCCAACATACGTAAAGATTCAGGTAGCGGAGAGGAAGTCCCCACCAACGAAGACGGTTGGGATCTGCTCAAGTATGGCTTCCAGCTGACTACCGCTGAGCTTACCGAGCTTCAGGCTATGGCTGACTTCAGTTTCAATCTGAACGGCGGCGAATCTTTTGTTTACTTCAACGGCATACGTAGCACGACAGGCTCCAAGAGAGTTTTCAACAAATACTTCAAGACATCGGATCTCAATTCCGATTATGTGCAGGTGACTCTTACTCAGTCCGGCACAAGCGTCACTCCTCTGGACTACAACTCAGCTTCCAACCTTTGGAAACCCGTCGACGACGCCGCAGCAGCCGGATTTGGCTATTACTATGCTGGCCACTATGGCGAAGGCAAGGGCTCTTCCTACGAGATTGTTTCCTACGCCGGCGGAGCCTATACGGTCGACGCCAAATATGGCACAGGAGGAACCTGGGACAACCAGCTGTTCATATTTCCCGGAGCCGGTCATGAGGTCTCCCTCTCGCCGACTTCAGTTTATGAGTTGCAGTTGACCATAGAATCAGACAAGGATATCACCGGCAACACCCTCTTCTTCAAGATTTCTTCTTACAATGAAGCTAATCCGAAGGGCGAAGGTACAGCACTGAAAGACTATGGTTACTACAGTCTGACAGCCGGAACTCCACTTACGATAGACTTGTTCGGTCTTAGCAATTTTACAGCAGAAAACATCTGCCTCGTCTTCGGACTTGGAGGTCATCCGGACAATACTACCATCACTATCTCCAACATTACGTTGGTGGCTCTTTAGTTGTTAAGCCAAATGCGCCGAAAATGCCTGTTTTTGGCGCAAAATGGCTGGAAAAATGCGAAAATGCGCCAAAATCGTAGGATTTTGGCGCATTTTTGTGTGATTGCGGAGGCGGGCCCACCGGAGGAGAGGGCAACGGGCCAACGGAGGGCATCAGGGGCCACAGGGCCACCAAGCCGGGCGGCTATCTGAACTCGAGCCTTACGAGAAAGCGGGGAATGCCGGCGTAGATGCCACTGACATACCAGATGTCGTCAGCCTCGCGGCCGAGGTGGAACTCCACCTCCATTCCGTGGGAGACCTCGGCGAGGAAATTTATCTCGATATCCTTGATCTGGTGGGAGGCGAGGTATTCGTACGGCAGCGCATCGATAGCCCACTCTGTGTAGCAGCAATTGTTGACGTGGCCGTTGGTGTCGAGCTCGCTGTAAAGCGCGGTATGGCTGCCGGCCAGCTTCATCTCCACGCCTTCGGGAACGACCAGTTTGGTGCAGAACGGAAGGGTGTCTTCTTCGCAGTTGGTTCCCTCGATGAACGGGGGCATCCCGCGGAAGATCGAGCGGTGCTCAAGGTCGAGCACAGTCCAGGAGGACGTCGCCTCAAGGAGCTGCTCCTCTCCCCTGAACATCCTGAAGTTACGGATCCATAGGGGGCCGAACTTGCCGCGCGACCAGGTGTCGAGCTTCACTTCATCTCCCCAGACCGGCAGTCCGTTGAAGACGATATGAATTCGGTTTATCACCCACGCAAGGTTCTGTGCACGCAGGGCATCATAGCCGGCACCGCAGAACTGGGATCCGGCATAGCCTGCTTCCTGCAGATAAGTCTGGACGAAATATGGCTTGAGGCGCTTGTTGAGGTCGACCTCGTAGCTGCGTACTTTGAAATATTCAGTTACTTTGTTATCCATTTACTATCTGTATGCGACAGGTGCTTTTCCGGCCCGTCACTTCGCGGCCCTATTCCGGGCAAAGGGCCGGAAAAACACCTGTCGCACACCTTATTACTTCCGTTTAATGACTTCGCGGGCGGCCTTCACGATGGCCGCGGCGTCGAGCCCGTAGGCTGCGAGCAGTTCGGCGGGAGTGCCGGACTGGCCGAAACGGTCTTCGCCGTTTACGAATGCGAGCGGCACGGGCTCTCCAGCCGCGGCTGCTCCTGCCACTGCCTCTCCGAGTCCGCCTGCCATGTTGTGCTCCTCGGCTACTACGGCGCAACCGGTCTTCTTCAACGAAGAGAGCAGGGCCTCGGTGTCGAGCGGCTTAACCGTGGGGATATTGAGAACCTCGGCGCTGATGCCTTCAGCCTCGAGCGTCTCCGCTGCGAGCAGCGCTTCCCAGACGAGGTGGCCGCACGCGATGAGCGTGACGTCCTTGCCCTCATTGAGCGTGTAGACCTTGCCGATCACGAACGGTTCGTCTTCGGGCGTGAAGTTGGGTACCGAAGGACGGCCGAAACGCAGGTAGACCGGTCCTTCGAAGGCGGCTGCCGCGATGGTGGCGTTCTTGGTCTGGTTGTAGTCGCAGGGGACGATGACCGTCATCCCGGGAAGGGCGCGCATCAGGGCGATATCCTCCATCGTCTGGTGGGTGGCGCCGTCTTCGCCGAGCGTGATGCCGGCGTGGGAGGATGCTATCTTCACGTTGGTATGGCCGTAAGCGACCTCCTGGCGGAGCTGGTCGTAGACACGGCCGGTGACAAACTCTGCGAACGAGCCGATAAAGGGCACCTTGCCGGTGGTGGCGAGGCCTGCCGCCACGCCCACCATGTTGGACTCTGCAATTCCGCACTGGATGAACCTCTCGGGGAACTCAGCCGCGAAAGCGTCCATCTTTACCGAACCCTTGAGGTCGGCGGTGAGGGCAAGGACGCGGGGGTCGCGCCTGCCTGCTTCCAGAAGACCTGCACCGAATCCGCTACGGGTGTCTTTCTTGCCTGTATCTGTATACTTTTTCATACTAGTAGTCTCCTAAAGTTTCTTCGAGCTGGGCGAGGGCCTTCTCCATCTCTTCGGCGTTGGGGGCCTTGCCGTGCCATTTGTGTGTGCCTGCCATAAAGTCTACTCCGTGGCCCATTTCGGTCTTGAAGAGGATCATCTTGGGCTTGCCGTTAGCCGCATGGGCGAGTTCGAAAGCCTGAAGTATGCTTTCGAAGTCGTGGCCGTCGGCTACTATCACGTCCCATCCGAAGGCGGCCCATTTGTCGGAGAGGCCGTCGATGCCGGTGATCGTCTCGGTAGGACCGTCGATCTGCTGACCGTTGAGGTCGGTGAAGGCGATCAGATTGTCGACCTTGTGGTGGGGAGTCCACATCGCGGCTTCCCAGATCTGGCCCTCCTCGCTCTCGCCGTCGCCCATCAGGACGTAAACCCTGTGGGGATCGCCGTCGAGTTTCTTGCCGAGAGCCATTCCGGCCGCAACCGACAGGCCCTGACCAAGCGAGCCCGAGGGAGCGAACACGCCCGGGAGATGGTCGGTGACGCAGGGGTGCCCCTGCAGGCGGGTGCCGAATTTGCGCAGGGTGCCGAGCTCGCTTACCGGGAAATAGCCCGAGCGGGCAAGCACGCTGTAGTAGACGGGAGCAAGATGGCCGGCGGAGATGACGAACATATCCTGGCCTTTGCCCTCGCGCGTCCAAGTCGCGGGGTCGTGACTCATTTCGCTGAAATAGAGCGCGGTCATCACGTCGGTGATGCCGAGCGATCCGCCCGGATGGCCCGATTTGGCGCCGGCGACCATCCTGACGATGTCGCGGCGTACCTGGGAGGCGGTTTTCTGGAGAGTATCGATGCTAGTCATATCTACAAATATAACAAAAAGGGATGGACATACGAGCGATATTCGGGAGTAAATTCTCCGTCTTTCTGGATGACGAGCTCCTCTTCGGCTGCCGGCCCGCGGGCGCGTGAGAGTTCGACGACTATCCGCTTCGGGGGCTTCCGGCCGGTCGTGCGGATGCGGACGGTGCGCGCCGGGTACAGCCCGAACGACGCCGCAGTGCGCCTGAGGTCGGTCTCCTGCTCCGCTGGGAGGATCATCGCGAGCCGCCCGTCGGGGCTGAGCCCTCCGGGCAAATGGTCGGCGGGGGCAAGCTGCGCACGTCCTTCCGGCTGCCCGCCGGTATCCGTTCGCGGGCCCGCCACGGCGTACTCACACAGATCGCGGTACGACAGCGTGTCGGCATGCCGCGCCGCACTCTCCCGCACGTCCGGGTTGCGCAGCGAATGCTCGAAATATGGCGGGTTGGATATTATCAGGTCGTAGGGGCCATTGTCCCACTCGGCGAGTCCGCAATGGCTGGCGTCGAGATGCTCAGCCCACGGACTCGCGGCAAAATTTCGCTTAGCCTCCTCCGCCGAGGGACCGTCAATGTCGATAGCGTCGATGTGGAACCCATTGCTCCGTACTTCGTGCACCTCCCGGCTCCGTTCTTCTTGCCCTTCGTCCTCCCGGCTGCCTGTGCCCTGCTCAGACATTTTCGCGAGCCGCTGCGCAATCATCAGGGCGATGACTCCCGTCCCCGTGCCCACATCCAGGATGCGGCGCGGCGCCGCTTCTCCCCCCATCCGGTCAAGCCCAACCACCGCGCCTAGCAGCACGGCGTCAGTCCCGACCTTCAGGGCCGAGGCGCTGTTCTCCACTTCGAATTGTTTGAATCTGAATACCGACATATTCATTGGGTGCACTTGCCCCTACAAAAATAGCCCGTCGCGCATGTGGAGCGTGCGGTCGCACAGTGCGGCAAGGTCGGGATCGTGAGTGACAATGACTATGGTCTGCCCGAGCGAATCGCGAAGGTCGAAGAGCAGTTTGTGTATCTCCTGCTTGGTGGCAGAATCCAGATTACCGGTCGGTTCGTCGGCAAGGAGCACGGCCGGGTCGTTGATGAGGGCGCGCGCGATGGCGACCCGCTGCTGCTCTCCTCCGGAGAGTTCCGCGGGTCGGTGCCCCGCGCGCCCCGCGAGCCCGACCCGGGCGAGCATCTCTTCCGCCTTGGTGCGTATCTCGCTCTGGGAGCGGCCACCTGCAATCATCGCCGGAATCATCACATTTTCGAGGGCCGTGAACTCCGGCAGCAGATGGTGCGCCTGAAAGACAAAACCTATCGTTCTGCCGCGGAATGCCGCCTTGTCTTTTTCCTTGAGTCCGAGAGCATTCTTGCCGTCAATTACCAGACTCCCGCTGTCCGGGGTCAGGAGGGTGCCGAGTATCTGCAGAAAAGTGGTCTTCCCTGCTCCCGATGCGCCCATTATAGAGACGACCTCGCCCTTTTCGGCGTTGAAATCCACACCCTTCAGCACCTCAAGGTGGCCGAACGACTTACGTATGTTTGCTGCTTCGATTATTGGCATACAATGATTGCACTAAATATGTTTCTCTCCATAGAGGGCTCTGCCCTTCCGCAGGCGATATCAACCGGAGGGCCGCCGGAAGACAAATTTAGCGAAATGTTTTGTTATTTCCCCAAACGACTCTATCTTTGTTGCCCCTCGCCGACGGGCTGCGGTCAGCTCCGGAGCTTCTCCACTTGACCATCGATGTCCGCCGCGGGATCATCGGGGTGTGGCGCAGTTGGTAGCGCATCTGGTTTGGGACCAGAGGGTCGCATGTTCGAGTCATGTCACC
>OCTW011587319.1_pt1 | contig 12244 bp, 9 predicted proteins | sample 1539671 | NCBI WGS metagenome assembly OCTW01 (sample SAMN02144230, study PRJEB22623) | gut metagenome | biome: sheep rumen | host: Ovis aries | place: New Zealand | reverse complement strand
CAACGCTGCTATGCAATAAACATACAACTAACGCAGTCAGAATTGGCTGCATTATGAGTAATCTGTGCCAACATCTATATCATTACCAAAAAATAAAAAAACTGTTAGCGTTTTAACGTGCGTATATTCCTTTCCTTGTTGATCTCCAGCGGAGTACTCTCGTGACCGTAGCGGTCGATGGCCGTTACGGCGTAGTAGGGCAGCCATCCCTCCAGCAGTGGCAGGTTGATGGTAAACTCCGGCTCGGTCAGTCCCACCCTATAAATATTGTTGGCATCCTCCGTGTCAACGGGGTAGGTGTTGCTGCGGTAGAGCACATAGCAATATTGACCGCTGGCAGTTGCCCCTGTCTTCTCTTCGGCGGATGGGACTGCCTCCCATCTTAGGTTATAGCCGCTGGGTGTTTGCTCTATGCTGGCGTTGACTGGTGCCGGCGGTACTGGCCGGTTGTCCTCAATGGCTGGCGGCAGCGCCTGTGTGCGGTAGAGGTTGTAGCGTAGCAGATCATAGATGCCCTTGGTGTTATCGGTTACAAAGCGTGAGCGGAAGAACACCTGTCCGCCTACTCCGTGGCGGCGGCAATAGCTTATCTGGCTCTCCATTTCGCTGAGCGGCCAGTCCTGCTGCTGATGGTCAATCTGATAGACTCCCAGTCCGCTGGCAATGGTGCGCCCTGATGCAGACTCTTGCCAGTCGAGCAGGAAGGGGTAGTAGTGCCTGCCGCGGAAATACTGCATAGGCATCAGTATGTCCATCCATCCCTCGCGCAGCCATAGCTTGGCATCCTGGCTGACTGTGTTGAGGGCGTTCCATCCCCCCGCTCGGTAGCGTTGCGTGTCGGCATACTTGCCCACGGGGCTGCAGCTCAGTGCCACCCACGGCTTTATAGCCTTCACCCGGCGGTGGATAGTCTCAACCATGCGATTGATGTTCTCCCGCCGCCAGTCGGCCAGGCTCTGTCCTGCATTGGCATAGCGGCGGTAGGTGGCGGCATCGCTATAGCTAATCTCCTTCTCCGGATAGCGCAGGTAGTCGAAGTTGAGTCCGTCGATGTCGTAGCCCCTCACTATCTCTTCGCATATCGAGGCCAGGTAGTCGGCTGTGCCGGGCTGACCGGGGTCAAGCATATTGCCCTCGCTGGTCTTAATCACCAGCTGCGGCACTCGCCTGCCAAGGGCCTGTGAGCCCAGCGCCTTGATTTGGGCGCTTTTGTTACCAGGCACCGCTACCACCCATGCGTGGATTTGCATGCCGCGCTTGTGGCATTCCTGCACGGCGAAGGCCAGCGGGTCGTAGCCAGGCGCCTGTCCCATGCGTCCTGTCAGGCATCCGTCCCACGGCTCAATCTGCGAGGGATAGACCACCGTGCCGCGAATACGTGTCTGGAATACCACGGCATTGAAGTTGGCGGCCTTCAGCTTGTCCAGGATGTTGCGCAATTCCTGCTTCTGCCTCTCGATGGCGGCGGGACTGGCGGCTTTAGTGTAGGGCCAGTCCAGTCCGTTGAGCGTGGTTAACCATACGGCTCTCAGCTCGCGCTTGGGTATGTCAAGAGCCATCTGCGCCCTTGCTTCTGTTGCCAGGCAAAAGGCAAGCACAAATAGCATTAATACGTGTGCAATGATGTGTTTCATAACTTAATATGTGCAAATTTAGTTTTTTTATATGAAAAAACTGCCCTGTTTGAGAAGAAATGTGTATTTTTGCAATAAATAGGACTCGCACGTTAAAACTTCAATACTTAATAATAAATCTATGAAAAAAATTCTTTTAGCAGCACTGCTGCTGGTGGGAGCCGTTGCAAGCAAGGCTCAGTTTGAGGCAGGCACCAAGTATATAGGTGCATCATTAACCAATCTGGGCTTGGCCTACAATTCAGAGAAGAAGCTCCACTTCGGCCTTGAGGCCACGGGTGGCTACTTCCTGTGGGATAATATCATGCTCAAGGGCTCGCTGGGCTACCAGCACGGCCGTCCCCATGATGACAATATCAGCGTTGGGCTCGGTGGCCGCTACTACTTTGACCAGAACGGCATCTTCCTCGGTGCCGGCGCGGAGTATTGCCATGAGACCAAGAACTACAACGATATCCGTATCCCTGTGGAGATAGGTTACTGCTTCTATATCAACCACTATGTAAGCATCGAGCCCGCCCTCTACTACAATATGTCGCTCAACGACTTCAGTGACAAGAGCACTGTGGGCCTCAAGGTGGGCTTCGGGCTCTACTTCTAATAAGGGGCAGACACTATGCGTCTGTTGTTACATTCCTGCTGTGCGCCGTGTTCAGCGGCTATAGTAGAGCATTTGCTGGAGAATGCGGTGGACACCACCGTGTTCTTCAGCAATTCAAATATCTATCCGCAAGACGAATACCTGCACCGCCGTGCCGAGCTGGAGCGCCATCTGCAGGCCCTCGGCGTGCCCTTTGTAGAGGATGACTACGACCACTCCGACTGGCTGGCCTCTGTCAAGGGCCTTGAGCAGGAGCCCGAGCGCGGCAGCCGCTGCACCCAGTGTTTCCGCTTTCGCCTGCTGCGCGCCGCCCGCTATGCTGCTGACCATGGCTTTACTCACCTGGGCACAACCCTGGCCTCATCCCGATGGAAGAACATCGATCAGGTCAATGCTGCAGGTCAGTGGGCCGTGGAGCAGGTAGCATCCTCATCAGTTCCTCTTATCTTCCTGGACCGCAACTGGCGCAAGGGAGGCCTGCAGGAGCGCCGAAATCAGTTGCTACGGCAGTATGGATTTTATAATCAGCAGTACTGCGGCTGCGAGTTCAGCATGAGGACATAGTTACACATATATATTATCATGCAGCAATTCATATTACCATGCATCAATTCAGGGAAATGAGACGCCGTCGCCAGCAGCTATCGACAGAGGAGGCCGTCGCTATCTTGCAGAAATCTACGGCTGGGACGCTGGCACTGTTGGGAGATAATGATTATCCATACGCAGTGCCTCTAAGTTATGTCTATCAAGATGGCAGAATATATTTCCACAGCGCACTGGCCGGCCATAAGGTTGATGCTGTCCGAAAGAATGAGAAAGCTTCGTTCTGCGTAATAGAGCAAGATGATGTCCAGCCTAAGAAATACACCACATTCTATCGCAGCGTGATAGCCTTCGGCAGAGTTCATGTGGTGGACGACGAGGCAGAGAAAATGCGTATGGCCCGTATGCTGGGAAATCGCTACAATCCCAATGACGATGTGGCTTTGAGCAGAGAGCTGGAGAGCGGATTGTCCCGTATGCTGATGATTCGTCTTGACATTGAGCACCTTACGGGTAAACAGGCAATAGAGTTGCTGTCAAAAGGCCCAGCCGCCAAGGCAGAATCTTCTCTGTCTTAGAGGCCGAAATTTAATCGCGAGTAGCCGAAATTTAATCGCGCAGGGACAGACCCTCCCTACGCGATTTCTTTTTGGCTCATTGCTATTCTTGGGATTTTCTTCGACAGAAACACAAATCTCCTTATTCCCCACTTGCCGTTGTGTTTCTTTCCCTAAGGTATTGGAGCAAGTCTTTGGGGAAGTTTGTCTCGATGATGGTAAAACCTTGGTTGATGAGCCATCCCCAACCCTCTGAGGTGCTTTTGAAGATTGAGGCGTTGTCATCGTGGCCTGCAGTGTGAAGTGGCCATGTTGCTGCCACGAAGGCGCGGCTGCCGGAAGCGAGCACATGAGGCAGAAGCCTGTAAGACTCTGTTTCGAGCGAGGCCATGCGAAACTGGAATGCTATTGGTCGTAGTTCACGCAGATATTCCTCCACATAGTCTGCAAGGTTGGGAATGCGGTCCTCAATGACGGGGCAATATACTACACTGTCGAGTGCTGTACTGAAGATGCGGCGAGCTTTGGCGTAGTCCCAGTCTAATACGAATATTGCCTCCTGCAATGCATTGTGCTGCCTGAGCACATTGAGCAGGGCGCGAACGGTGGAACCCTCTTCTTTGCCCGGCATGTCAATGCCAGCCTTGTCAAGGTAGATAAAGGCGCGGCCTTTGGCCTCGTTGATATATTCATCCAGTGTGGGCACTCTAAACTGTGTGCTCTGTCCCCAATTGGTCTTTAGCTTCAATTTGCGTATATCAGCTAAGGACATCTCACTGATAGTGCCGCTGCCATTGGTTGTGCGGTCAACAGTGGCATCGTGCATCACAATGAAGTGTCCGTCTTTGGTGGGCCGCACATCAGTTTCAATAATGTCAGCACCAAAAAACAAGGCATTGCGAAGTCCTTGCAGGGAATTCTCCGGGGCATATTTCCAGTCACCGCGGTGTGCAACCACCCAGATATGGTCGGTCTGCGTGCGCGAACGCAGAAGTTGTATGCTGTTGCTGTCTTGTGCTATTGTTACAGACAAGCCATTGATAAGCAAAATGATAAATATATAGTACCTTTTTATTGTCATCGTGGTTTTCTTTCTTCTTAAACTAGTTTCTCTCTGAGGAAACGGCCAGTGTAGCTCTGCTCACAAGCCGCTACTTGCTCGGGAGTGCCCTCCGCTACTATATGTCCGCCCTGGTCGCCGCCTTCGGGGCCAAGGTCGATGATGTGGTCGGCACACTTGATGACCTCCATGTTGTGCTCGATGATGACAATGGTGTGGCCGTGCTCTATGAGTGCCTGGAAGGCGCGTAGCAGTATGCTGATGTCGTGGAAATGGAGGCCGGTGGTGGGCTCGTCGAAGATGAAGAGGGTGGGCTGTGTTTTCTCGCTGGCCAGGTAGTAGGCGAGCTTGACGCGCTGGCTTTCGCCGCCGCTGAGGGTGGAGGAGGGCTGGCCGAGCTTGATATAGCCGAGGCCCACGTCCTGCAGGGGCTTGATGCGGCGGGCTATGGCACTCTGGCCGTTGGCACTGAAGAAACTGATGGCCTCATCAACGTCCATCTCTAGGATGTCGTGGATACTCTTGCCAGCGAAGCGCACCTCCAGCACGTCTTTCTTAAATCGCTTGCCGTGGCATTCTTCACACTCCAGCTCTATGTCGGCCATGAACTGCATTGACACCTTGATTTTGCCTTCGCCGTTGCAGTTGTCGCAGCGGCCTCCCTCGGCGTTGAAGGAGAAGGTGGCGGGTGTGAAGTCCATCTGGCGGGCCAGGGGCTGGTCGGCCATGAGGCGACGGATGAGGTCGTAAGCCTTGATGTAGGTGATAGGGTTGGAGCGCGATGAGGTGCCTATGCTGCTCTGGTCAACAAGGGTTACGGCCTTGACGGCCTTGAGGTTGCCCTCAAGGGAGAGAAACTCGCCCGGGCGGTCGCAGGCTTCGTCAAGGTGGCGCTTGAGGCCGCGGTAGAGGATGTTGTTGACAAGGGTGGACTTGCCGCTGCCACTGACTCCTGTGACTACGGTCATTATGTTGAGGGGGAACTTCACATCTATGCCCTTGAGGTTGTTGGCGCGGGCACCCTTGACCTCAATGTAGCGATTGCAGCTGCGGCGGCTCTGTGGCACGGCTATCTGTTCCTTTCCCATCAGGAAGCGGATGGTGTGGGAAGTAGAATTCTGTAATCTGGTGTCTGACGTCTGGGGCTTGATGTCCTTTACCTCGCCTTGGAAGACAATCTGGCCGCCGTTGACTCCGGCGTCGGGGCCGAGGTCGATGATATGGTCGGCGGCGCGCATAATCTCCTCGTCGTGCTCCACCACTACTACGGTGTTGCCCAGCTGCTGCAAACGGCGCAGCACACCTATGAGCTGCTGGGTGTCGCGTGAGTGGAGACCTATGCTGGGCTCATCGAGGATGTATAGCGAGCCTACGAGGCTGCTGCCGAGTGAGGTGGCTATGCTGATGCGCTGGCTCTCGCCGCCGCTGAGAGTGTTGGCGCTACGGCCGAGTGTGAGGTAGCCCAAGCCAATATCTACTAGCACCTGCAGACGGTTGCGTATCTCATGGACCAAGATGGGAAAATCGCCGTCAGGCATCTGTCTGAATATCTCGTTGAGCTGGCTGACGGGCATGTAGGTGAGGTCCGTGATGGAGTAACCGCAGAGTTTGACGTACTCAGCCTCCTTCCTGAGGCGGTGGCCGTGGCATGCCGGGCAAGTGGTCTTGCCGCGATAGTGGGCGAGCATGACGCGGTACTGTATCTTATACTGGTTGCGCTTGACCATGCGGAAGAAGGCATCGATGCTTACCTGTAGTTCCTCGGGCATGGCCTGCTCGTCGGCATCGCCGTGCCAGAGGATGTCCTTCTGCTCCTGCGTCAAGTTGTAGTAGGGCTCAAAGATGGGGAACCCCTTGGGGCCCTGGCGTTCGCAGAACACGCGCTTCCACTCGCTCATCTTTTCACCGCGCCAACACTGGACGGCGCCGTCATAGACGGATAGTGAACTATTGGGGATGACCAGGCTCTCGTCGATGCCTATTAGCGAACCGAAGCCCTCGCACTCGGGGCAGGCACCGGCAGGCGAATTGAAGGAGAACATGGCGTCGGTGGGGCGTTCAAACTGGATGCCGTCGCGCTCAAAGGCAATGGAGAAAGTTCGAGAGTTTGAGAGTTCGGGAGCTTGAGAGTTCGAAAGTTCGGCGGCAGGAGTTTCTTCCTTTTTAACTTCTTCTTTAATTCTGATAATACACTGCTGGTTGCCCTCGTCGAAGGCGGTCTCGATGCTCTCGCGTAGTCGGGAGAGAGAGTCGGCATCAGAGCGACGTGCCAGGCGATCAATAAGGATATTGACCTCCAGGCCCTCCAACTGCTTGTCGGTCATGCTGCCGAGTAGGTCGGCAATGTCGTGTATGTCGCCGCTTATGCTGACTCGGGAGAATCCCTGTTTGAGCTCCATTTCGAGTTGTTGGCGCATGGTGCGTCCCTGGGGCACGGTGAGTGGGCTCTCCACAGTGAAGCGTTGGCCCTCGTTCATCTGGAGGACATAGTTGACTACGTCTTCAATGGTGTCGCTCTTGACCTCCTGGCCGCTGATGGGCGAGATGGTCTTGCCGGCGCGGGCAAAGAGCATGCGCAGATAGTCATAAATCTCAGTGGAGGTGCCCACGGTGGAGCGCTGGCTACGGTTGGTGGTGCGCTGCTCAATGGCTATTGCAGGGGGAATGCCGTGGATATAGTCGCACTCAGGTTTCTGCAGACGGCCCATAAACTGTCGGGCATAACTGGAGAGGCTCTCCACATAGCGGCGCTGGCCGTCGGCGAAGAGGGTGTCGAAGGCCAGGCTCGACTTGCCGCTGCCGCTTAGGCCGGTGATGACCACAAACTTGCCGCGGGGTATGGTGACGTCAATGCCTTTGAGATTATTGACTCGTATGCCTTTTGCTACTATGTTGCCGTCCATGCTGACTTACTCCTTCCTTTTCTTGGGTTTTGATTCGTTCCACATGCGGTCGAGGGTGGTGACCATGTAGGTGCTGCCATCGCCGGGACCACTGAGGTTGAGGAATGGCTGGGAGGTAACGGCCAGTATATTGGCTGGATTACTGATGTCGGCTTTCTCTCCCTTGGCAAAGCGATAGACTACAAACCTTACCGGCTTCTGCATCTCATCCTTGGTGTCCTTGGTGAGCCAGACGAGCACCCGGCCATTGTCGGCGGTGGGCATTATCTTGACACCCTTGACAGGCTTGGGGGCCTTCTTGTCCTTGAATGTCATCTGTGGCACCAGGGCGGGGTAGGGCTGATAGACTTTTTCCAGGGCGGTCAGTATGTTGCCGGTGTTGTTGGCCACGGCGGCGGAGTACCACAGGCAGTTGCCCTCGATGCCGTGCAGGGTGCGCTGCAGGCGCAGTTTCTCTGGCAGCTGGTTAACCTGCGGATTGGTGAGGTCGGCAGCCTTGACGGTGCGCTCCACGTCCTGACCGATATAGAGGGGCCTGCCGCTGGCATATTTCGACCACCAGTGTATCAGCTCGTCATAGTCGGCGGTCTTGTGGCCTATCTCCCAGTAAAGCTGGGGTATGTTGTAGTCCACCCATCCACGGTTAATCCACTGCAGCACGTCGGCATAGAGGTCGTCGTAGTTCTGCAGGCCGCGGGTGTTGCTGCCGGGGAGCAGCGAGCCCTCCTCGGGCTGGTTGTGGTAGATGCCGAAGGGCGATATGCCGAACTTCACCCAGGGCTTCAGCCGAAGGATAGTGTCGTGGATGTCCTTGATGAGGCGGCTCACATTGTCGCGGCGCCAGTCCTGAATGGAGCTGAATCCTGCACCATACTGTCGGAAAGTCTCTTGGTCGGGAATCTCGGTGCCTGCCTCGGGATAGGGATAGAAATAGTCGTCGATATGAAGTCCGTCAACATCGTAGCGGCTCACTATGTCGGTCACCACCTTGCAGATGTAGCTGCGATTCTCGGGCAGACCGGGATTGAAGAGCAGGAGCTTGCCGTAGCGGAAGAAGTTGGCGGGATTTTTGATATACGGATGGGTGGAGGCCAGCTCGGTGGTGCCTGCTGTCTTGGCGCGGTAGGGGTTAATCCAGGCATGGAGCTCCATGCCTCGGCTGTGGCACTCGTCAATCATCCATTGAAGGGGGTCCCAGTAGGGCACAGGGGCCATGCCCTGCTGACCGGTGAGGAATCGGCTCCATGGCTCCAGCTGGCTGGGGTAGAGGGCGTCACCCTCGGCCCTGACCTGGAAGAAGACGGCGTTGACATGGCAGCGCTGCAAGGCATCGAGATGCCTACGCAGGGTGGCCTGCATCTGGTCGCGGCCCAAAGCCTGGAACTGTCCGTTAACACATTGGATCCAGCTGCCTCTGAATTCCCTCTTGGGCTGTGGAACTGCGTCGGCGTAAGCCCATGCGGCAATTATGCACCAAGCGCACAGGCAAATCAAAAGTCGTTTCATACCTGTTATCGTTATCGTTTTTTCCCGCGCGAAATTACAAAAAAATAGGAACATGACCTAACATATTTGGTTTTATTCCAGCATTAAAGTCATGCGCACAGTGTGGGGTAGGGGCGCCTTGTTGGCGTTGGGCAGGAACAGTTTCTCTCTTTAATTAATAAAGAAATTTAGTTGTTTTTGTCATTCTTTATAACTAGCCAAAATACTAATAGCATAATTAAAGTTGCAATACTAAACAAAAGGGACGAGATTAAATTGGGAGAAAAAGCATTATCGCTAGGTGCGGTTAATAAAGAAAAAGCATCACAAATGACAGAATATACAGACATCGCAGTTAATACTGTAAGGACTATATGTGTTAATTGCGAATATTTAGTTTGCTTGCCGTTTTCAATTCCTTCAGTCGCATATTTTAGAGAAAATTGTGATTTTTCAAATAAATCTTTTCTTTCTTCATATTTATATTCTTTCCTACATCTTGTCATTAAATCGAGTTGAGCAGTGCTTTGGTCCCTTATGGTTAAGGATACTTCTTGGATGAGGTTATTATCGTTATTAATTATTTCCCTAATAACTTTCTCGTCTGAAAAATTCTGTTCGGAAATAAATCTCAGAAGGTAATTATAGTTAATGGTTCCAACATCATAGATTAAGACTTCCCACGCAGCAGCGATAGTTAGGAAGGAAAGTTTATGCATTTCATCTGAATCTACATCCTTGTTTGTTTGCCAAAGATGTGTGGCAAAGCGTTGCCATGCTTTATGCCCATTGGCTTCAAAAGGATGATCATCTGTAAAAGAGATATATGATTTTAGTTGCTCTATTTCGTTTATGTTATCTGAAAAAATATGGTAAAAATAAATATATCTGTCTAATTCCTCTGAATCATAATAACCAGGAAAGGTTTCTAATTTCTTTCTAATAATATTATGTTGATTATAATAGAAAGAACTGTTGCCATATAAAAATTCGTTAGTTTCAGAAATTATCTTATCAAGCATTGTAGTTTCTCCAGATAAAGAAACAGCAAGATATGCCATGTCATCTTCCAATTGAGAAAAAGATGTTGTGTTGCATGCGTCATCTTTGATGTTTCCATAAACTTCAATTGTAAGAAATCCAAGATAACCATAAATAAGTCGAACATTAGTTATATTAAATGTATTGTAACTGACTTTTTTAGTAAGTTGAGGTATAATTTCTTCATATAAAGAAATTTCTATTAGTGTTAGATAGGGGAGATCATAATTAATGATAGAATTGTCTATATAACGAACAGAACCATATTTGCATTTTTTGGGTGGAAAGAGTTTCTTGTCAATGCATTTTGTTCTTTGGTTTATTTGCCATGTTTGTGAAAAGATAATTTTTGCCATGTCGAAAAGTTTTGAGATTATGCATTTGTAAATAATGTTGCAAAGTTATAAAAAAAAGTTATTATATGTTTATTTTGTAACCTTTTTGCTACTAAAAGTTGCCACCTTATTTATATATTATAAGGTAGTAGTAAAAAATAATATGCAAAATTAGTTCTTTTTATGGAAAAATCATTAACTTCGCCCCACTAAATACTAATATTATTATGCAGAAGAAGAGAATACAGTTTAGTCTTGTCTATCGAGACATGTTTCAGTCCTCAGGCAAGTTTCAGCCGCGCAAGGACCAGCTGGAGCGCGTAGCGCCCGCTATCATTGACATGGGCTGCTTTGCCCGAGTGGAAACCAACGGCGGTGCTTTTGAGCAGGTCAATCTGCTCTACGGCGAGAATCCCAACAAGGCCGTCAGGGCCTTTACCGCCCCGTTCAACAAGGTGGGCATCAAGACCCACATGCTTGACCGCGGTCTCAATGCGTTGAGAATGTTTCCCGTGCCGGCCGATGTGAGGAAGCTGATGTATAAGGTTAAGCATGCCCAAGGTGTGGACATTCCCCGCATCTTCTGCGGACTCAACGATGTCCGCAATATCATTCCATCCATTCAGTATGCCAAGGATGGCGGCATGACTCCGCAGGCCACCCTCTGCATTACCAATTCGCCTATCCATACCGCCGAGTACTACTTTGGCATTGCTGAGCAGCTCATCAAGGCCGGTGCGCCTGAAATCTGCCTTAAGGATATGGCGGGCATCGGCCAGCCGGCCATGCTGGGCAAGCTGACGGGCATGATTAAGAGCAAGTATCCTGACATCATCATACAGTATCACGGTCATAGCGGTCCGGGCCTGTCGATGGCCTCCATCCTGGAGATATGCAAGGCTGGCGGCGACATTATAGACACAGCCGTTGAGCCGCTGTCGTGGGGTAAGGTTCATCCCGACGTAATCTCAGTGCAGAGCATGCTTCGTTATGCCGGCTTCGAGGTGGCCGACATCAACATGGACGCCTACATGGAGGTAAGGAAACTCACTCAGGAGTTTATCGACGACTTCCTCGGCTACTTCATGAGCCCCAGTAACAAGCTCATGTCCTCTCTGCTGCTGGGCTGCGGTCTGCCGGGCGGCATGATGGGCTCCATGATGGCCGACCTCAAGGGCGTGGAGAGTGCCATCAATGCCAACCGCAAGAAGAAAGGCCTCGAGCCTTTCACCGAAGACCAGCTGCTGGTGCGCCTCTTCAACGAGGTGGCCTACGTATGGCCTAAGGTGGGCTACCCACCACTCGTTACTCCGTTCAGCCAGTATGTCAAGAACATCGCGCTGATGAACCTGCTGGCCGAGTCGATGGACAAGCCACGCTACTCCATGATGGACCAGAGCATCTGGGGCATGATACTGGGCAAGAGCGGTAAGCTGCCCGGCGAGGTGGCTCCCGAGATTGTGGAGCTGGCCAAGCAGAAGGGGCTGGAGTTTACCGACGCCAATCCGCAGGACAACTATCCCGACGACTTGCCCACCTTTATCAAGGAGATGGAGGACAACGGCTGGGACCGCGGTCAGGACGACGAGGAGCTCTTTGAGCTCGCCATGCACCCCACGCAGTATCGCGACTATAAGAGCGGCATAGCCAAGGAGCGCTTTGAGGCCGACCTGGCCAAGGCTAAGGCTGCCGCCGCAGCTCCCGCTGCTGCCCCCAAGGCAGAGGCCCCCAAGGCTGCTGCTCCCGCCAAGGGCGCTGACGCCAACGAGGAGGTGGCCGCCGCCATCTCAATGGCTGTGGCTCAGGCCACTGCCGGCGACCAGGAGAGCGGCATCATCACCATCAAGCCCTACGACAGCCCTTGGGCTGTGCACCGATTCTAATACCTAAACACGGTAGATAGAAATACAGAAAGAAATTGCCGCAGATTTTTCAGAAATCATTCAGGTTCCATTGCGCAGCCTAAATTTCTGGAAAATATGCGGCAGTTTCTTTTTATTGGTGTCCGGGGAAAGTTAGTATCATACGCCCTCCCCCCTTCGGGGTACTCCCTCTATCTTAGAGGGAGAGTCAAGTCAGTCA